>LUMH01000477.1_pt1 | contig 15258 bp, 11 predicted proteins | sample 730001 | NCBI WGS metagenome assembly LUMH01 (sample SAMN03860268, study PRJNA289734) | marine metagenome | biome: seawater column; feature: ocean; material: water; isolation source: Red Sea water column Station 34 - depth 25m | place: Saudi Arabia: Red Sea | collected 2011-10-15 | depth 25 m
ATATAGAAGATGATGAAGATCTTGGTGAGGCGCAACCGAAAAAGGTTCCTACGGCTGATCCTAAAAAATTGAAGGAGCCAGACCCATCACCACCAGTTCCTAAACCATCATTCGCACCATTTGCGAAGTTTATCAATCCGAGTGCGTTGGGTAATTTAAAAGCACTCGCTGGTGGCAGCAAGAAAAAGATCTCTGATGTAACTAGAAATGTCAAAGCAGCCAAATTAATTCAAGGACAAGAAACAAAAAGAATTGGTGAAAACTTCAGGAAGATGGTAGAAAATCCTAAACCAGATAGCAAGGCAACAACCTTTATACCCAGAGCAGGAACAAAATTTTCAGGACTTCAGGCTTTAGGTGATAGTGGGTTTATGAACTCTATGAAGTCTGATAAGGCTAATCTTGGAACCATGCTCGGTGGTTCGATGCAAAATTTGAATGTTGATAAACTTGTAAAGTTCGGTGATGACTTAGAAAAAAATTATGGATTACCGTTAACACCTGAGGAAAAAGCTAGAATCGAGGCAGAAAACGATGAGGAGGAGCGGAGATTAGCAGCTGAAAATGCAGGATATGATGGCAATGATGATCCGGATGTTCCTGTTGTCGAAGGAACTCCCGAGGAACAAGAAGCTGCAAGACAGCAAGCTGCACAAATATTAAAGGGATTCGGATTCAACCCGAGTCAGTTTGGAGGATAAATGCCACCCATACATAGACATGGAGACTCGCGAGTATGTGGTGCCACAACTATTGTCAGTGGGCAATCAACAGTGTTTGCGAATGAAAAACTTGTTGCTGTTAACGGTGATCCTAATTCTCATGGTGGTGGAGCATTGATAGCAGGATCAAAAAACGTATTCATAAAAGGCATAGCAGTGGTTAATCATACGCCGGATGGTGCGAGTGCAGATGCACTATGTCCAGTTCCCTCCACTCATTGTGCGCCTGTGACTACCTCTGGTTCACCTGATGTTAATGTGGGGGATCCATAGTATATTATATTGACCCCTCGTGACATTACTCATTATAGTATCAGAAATATAAATTGTAAATGGATTTTTTGAATAAATAGTTCCAAGGAGAACGAGAATGCCAGCTGCTACCAAAACAATCTTATATAAAGATTTCGATTTGAGCTTTCGTGCTCACCCGAAAACTGGCAATCTCTTGATGAAAAAAAATAATGACTCGGTGAAACAGGGTGTCAAAAGTTTAGTTCTAACCAATAAGTTTGAGAGACCATATCGACCCGACTTTGGTTGTGATATTCGCACAAGACTTTTTGATTTGATAGAGGCTACAACAGAGTCACAAATAGAAACTGATGTAGAGTTCGCTTTTAATAGTTTCATGCCGAGAGCAATATTACTAGATGTCACAGCCATAGCAGATCCAGACCGCAACGCTGTTCGTGTTAATATAATTTACAGACCCATAAATGCAACCGAGCCTGTTGAAACAGTGCTTCTTTTAGAAAGAGTTCGCTAATGCCAGCCAATACAGCCATATCCGTAACTGGTTTAGATTTCTCAACAATCAGAACGAATCTTCAAACATTCTTAGAAGGTAAACCAGAGTTCACAGATATGAACTTTGACGATTCAGCAATCGGCACGCTGCTCGATCTTCTTACATACAATACATATTACAACGCATTTTACACTAATATGGCACTGAACGAAACATTTTTGGATACAGGTCAGCTCTATGAAAGTGTCGCCTCTCGCGCGAAAGAGATAGGATATCTCCCTCGATCAGCCCATGGCGCGACCGCTAATGTTAAGATCACTTTCAATTCTGCTGTTGCTACCGAGCTTTCACCTACATTGACGATACCTAAAAACACAGTATTCACAACTTCTGTAAATGGTGTTTCTTACCAGTTCGTAACACCTACAACTTACTCGATTGATGCAAATACTACGAATGGTTTTGCAGATTTTATTCGGATTACAGAGGGTATTGCGCTTCAACACGATTTTGTCTACAGCTCAGCGAATACATCGTTCGTTTTACCGAACGATTTGGTTGACACTCGTAGTATTACTGTTTCGGTGACATCGAGTGGTGTTGCGCAAACTTATAATCGAGCATCAGATCTCAAAGAAGTTTCTTCTACGAGCCGAGTATTTTTTGTGGAAGCTGACAGAGATAAGAGGTATAAGATATCATTCGGTGATGGTGTGATAGGGCAGAAGCCAGAAAACAATGATATTGTCACAGTTGATTACAGAGTTTGCTCGGGTGTTCGTCCTAATGGTGCCAATACGTTTACCTCATCGGCTGCGATATCTGGCGAAACAGATTATACTGTAACCATTGCTGAACGTGCTGCGGGTGGTGCGCTAGAAGAGGGAATCGACGCTGTTCGATTTAATGCTCCTCGCGCATACGAAACACAAAATCGTGCAGTGACAACTGAGGATTATCGACGAATCATTCTCCGCGAGTTTACAAATATTTCGGCTGTTAATGTTTGGGGCGGTGAGGAAAATGATCCTCCAGTTTATGGTAAAGTGTATGCCACCGTGAAACCTAAAATTGGCAACTTGATATCGACAACAGAAAAAGAAAGAATCAAACAAACACTCAATCGATATAATGTGCAATCGATTGATGCTGAGTTTGTAGATCCGAACTTTTTGTATATCAGACCGACGATCAGTGTGCGATATGATCCCAATGAAACGGCAAGAACTGGTTCACAAATAGCTAGTTTGATATCAACGAAAGTTTCAGAGTATGAAACTGCTAATCTAAATACATTTGATGGCTCATTCAGGTTATCACGGTTCTTAGATACGGTGGATAATGCAGAAACATCTATTGTAGGTTCTCAGGCAGATATAAAGGTCGAGCGTAGAATACAACCACAGTTGACAGGGAAACAATCATACACGATACAGTTCAATCGTGCCATTTATCATCCTCATGCGGGGCATAAGTATGCGCTCAGCAGTTCATCTTTCACGTTTAAGAATCGTGTCGGTTGTTACTTTGACGATGACGGTAATGGATTGTTACGGATTTACTACTTTGCAGAAAACAGAAGAATATACGTTGAAGATAATGCAGGAACTATAGATTACGAAACAGGAAAGGTTGTTTTAACTAATTTCCTTCCTAATGCCTATGTTGGAGACGACCTAAGTATTATTGTTGAGGTTGACTCATATAATATCACTCCTGTGAGAAATCAAATACTTTTAATTTCTGGCACCTTAATAGATGTTGTTGATGATGTTACAAATCTTCGCGCATCGAGATTGGAGGCAACCACCTTAGGAAGCACAACTTCACTAAATCAAACTGGCGTTCAAACTGTAACATCATATTAGAATCATGGCTATTATCGGAGCAGAGGAAACTATAACAAAAATATCTTCGCTCGTAGAGTCTCAGTTTCCTGAGTTCATGCGCGAGGATGGACCTCGTTTTGTAAACTTCCTCAAAGCATATTACGAGTTTATGGAGCAAGCATCGACCGACAATGGTCCGATGCCTATTCATGGTGCTCGTAGTTTACCTGATTATGCCGATATTGATCGAACACTAGATCAGTTCGTTGAGGAGTTTCGTAAACAGTTTATGACCTCCATTCCTCGGAATGTGCAGGCTGATAAGAGGCTTCTATCAAAATATATTTTAGATTTCTATCGCACTAGAGGTTCTCAATACTCATACGAAACATTGTTCCGAGCTTTATTCGATGAGGATATTTTATTTTATTATCCTGGTGAGGACATATTACGTGCATCGGATGGACGTTGGATAAAAACAACAACAGTGATAGTCGGTGCGCCGTTCGCAGGAAACCCAGATGATTTCGGTGGTAGAGAAATAACAAGTTCTAGTGGTGGTACAGCTACAGTCCTTGAGGTTTATCGATTACAAATTAAAGGAACAGTTGCATATGTTCTGACCCTTGATAATGTTAAGGGAACTTTCAAAGATGCTGATACAGTAACAGATTCTGAGGGAACCTCTGCTGAAATTACATCAACATCTGGAGCGTTGGTTGAGATAGATATCGTTGATGGCGGTGGTTTTCATAATGTTGGCGATGTGATAAACATAACGGGTGCAACGAGCGGTGCTTCTGGTATAGGTGTAATTCGTGCAACGACTACGGATACAGCTCTAACTGCTAGGATCGTCGACGGTGGATCGGGATATGAAGTTGGTGCTAATAATACATTCACTGTAACATCAGATTCAGGCACAGGTTTGAGTATATCTGTTACAGGAATTGCTAATACCGCAACCGCAAATTTATCAGTTCAAACTATTGAACCTGCTGCATCGATACAATTAAATCAAGGTCCAAACTTTCAGGCTGGTCCGAACACTGCAACTTTACAGTCTCAATTTGCAACTGCCAATGTTGCAAACACATTGATTCAGGCATTGAAGTTTGAAAACTTCACATTCGGTGCTATATCAAATATCAGAATCGATGATGTGGGTAATGGTTATACAACTTTGCCTCCGATCACTGTGAGAAACCAGCGCATATTTGATCAGAATGAGGCAAGTAAATCATACAGCGGTGCCATACGTGGTGATGATGCAATTATAGTTGCGAATGTCGCTCCTGGAACTGCAGCGTTAATAGAAATTTCGAGCGGTGGCTCTACTTTCCAAAAGGGTGAAACTGTTACCTTTTCGAATCAAAGAGTTCAAACTGATAGTGATACCATAACATTAGATCGGGATGGCAAAAGCGTAACGACTACGCATGCTGCACACTATGACGGCTCTGGTGAGGCTGTTGTTTCTGGTGTTATCAATAATCCAGGATCTTACTTTGACACAAAAGGTTTTATAAGTTGGGACAAAAAGCTACAAGATAATTTCTATTATCAAGAATATTCTTATGTTATTAAAGCGACATCACGTTTGAAACAGTATCGTGATATTGTTCAGAAAGTATTACATCCTGCCGGAACTAAACTGTTCGGTCAGGTTGAGATTGTTATAACTGCTAATCTGAACCCATCTGCGATATTCACGATACCGCTGGTTCATCCAGTTAGTGTCAATGAGGCAGCTAATGCTAATGGTGTTGTCACTCCTGCTGTTGTATTTGGTACTATCGCACAAAGTGAAGTTGCCAATGCTAACGGTGTGCCGAATGCTACAGTTGCCTTCGCTCCTGAAATTATCGAGCGAGCTAATGCTAACGGTGTACCTAATGCGACAACTGTAGCTGTTGGTGCACTCAATGAAGCTGCCAATGCTAATGGTGTTCCGGATGCTACTGTTGCATTTGCCCCTGCTGTTAATGAGGCTGCGAATGCTAATGGTGTTCCGAATGCTACTGTCGCCTTCGCTCCTGCTGTCAATGAAGCTGCAAACGCCAACGGTGTTCCAGATGCTGCAGTTATATTTAATCGGTCGATACCAACCGAATCTGTCAATGCCAACGGCGTGCCAATCGCCGAGCACTTCATACGGGATGAGTATTTTGTCAAAGTCGTGTTCGCGAACAATGTTATATCGACACAACAAAGCACACAAGTTACATCGTTCCAAAATGCTCCGGTCGGCGCGTTCGATGGAAACCCAAGACTTGTTCAAGCAATCTCGCCGGATGCTGGTACAACAGCCTCCTTCAACGGCGGCACACTCAAAGCGAATACAGGAGCTCTCAGAGTTGGCGGTTTCGGAACCAATGTTATATTCATACCAGTTTCGACTGGCACACCAAGCGCAGTATTCACGGTCAACTCGATCTTCTCGAACACTGCATTCACGTTGCGTACTAACTTCTTGCCACTTACGGCAAATGCGAGATTCTCGTACAGTACTGCTTCATAAGAGTATAAATAGCGATAGAAATGTTAAACATTCTACGATTTACGTTTTAGGAGGTAATCAATATGACTGTAGAAAAAATAAATGTCACGGACTCAGCCGATGCTTCGGTTGAACGTGGTGGAACATTTGGGTCTAAGGTAGACCCTCATGGTTATTACACTTTCGAATGTGTCGGACCCGATGGTGGTCTGAAGTGGAAAGATGAGATTCATAACATCGTTGCCACTGTTGGTAAAAATGCTTTGCTCGACGTTTTCTTCGGCACTGGAGTTCAAGGTGCTGGTAAAACAACGTGGTTCATGGGATTGGCTAACTCTTCACCGACGGTTGCTGCTGGTGATACTATGAGTTCGCACTCAGGCTGGGCTGAAAAAACTGGTTACAGTCAGTCGGCTCGACCCCAAATCGCATTTTCGGCTGCTTCTAGTGGAAGTAAAGCAACCAGCTCTGCTGTTTCTTTTTCCATTAACGCTACTGCTACAGTTGGCGGTGCTTTCGTTGCAAATAACTCAACGAAAGGTGGAACTGCGGGAACGCTGTACTCGGCTGGTGCTTTCACAGTTGGTGATAAGATTGTTACCAGTGGTGATACGATCAACGTAACATATACTGCCTCTGCATAATAGGTATATTCCCACTGATACTGTCGGTAACGCACCCACTCCACTCAATACTGTAACAGATACGACTTATGATCCTTGGCCATCCATGATAGCCATGAAGCGAGTCAATGAGGCAGATGAGCGGTTTTTGACGAAGAGATATGACTGGGCTAACAATACATTTTTCGAAGAGTATAACGATAGAACTGTAGGTTTGGACGACAAACGGTTTTATGTTTTACAGAACGATGATTTTAATGTTTACAAAGTTATAGATAACAACAGCGGAGCAAACTCGACTGTAAAGCCGACAGGAACTAGCACCGATATCATTTCTACCTCCGATGGATATCGTTGGAAATATATGTTCTCCCTTTCTTCCGCTGAGCGAAATCGTTTCATGAGTCCAGATTTTATTCCTGTCAAGAAGATAGACACCGACGACTCAAGTAATCAGTTTTCAGTTCAGACTGCTGCAGCGAATGGTGCCATAAATCATATCAAAGTTACATCGAATGGTTCGGGATATTTTGCTCAGTCCGGTAACGTGGTTGCTGCCAACAGTTCAGCAGTAACAATCGCCACCACTGCAGCCGCTAATGACTCTTTCTATGTTGACTCTACAATATACTTCAAAGCAGGTAAAGGCTTGGGTGAGATTCGTAGAATTATTGGTTATGATGGTTCTAATAAAATTGTTACAGTGAATGGTGCATATACAACTGCTACGATAGCTAACACACAAACACAGTATGTTATAAGCCCAAGAGTTGTTATCAAAGGAGACTCAGGTCAAACTACAACGAGTCTTGCTAAGGCATATGTTTCTAACACAGCTGGCGGTCAAGTTCGAAAAATAGATATTATTGCAGCAGGTTTGAACTATGGTAGAGCGAACGTTGCTATAGTAGCGAACAGCTCCTATGGTTCTGGTGCTAGTGCGCAGGCAGTGATGTCACCTCCTGGTGGACATGGCTCTGTAGCATACAAAGAACTTTATGCTAAAAATGTAATTTTAAATGCTCAAATGGTTGGACCTGAAGGTAATACACTGCCAACTAATAATGATTTCAGAACTGTTGGTATAATTAAAGATCCTCTTTTACGCAATGGTCAGGCTGCGAATGTTGCTATCATAGATCAGTGTTTCCGATTAACGCTAACGAATGTATCTGGTGATTTTACTGCAGATGAAATAGTAACGAGCAGCGAGTCGGCAGATGCGACTGGGCGTGTTGTTCGCTTTTCAAATACTAATGCTGCTAGAACACAGGGCATATTAAGATTAACAGATGTCAAGTCAAAGGGGACTGGACTTTTATATACTCTCAACTCGACCATTACTGGAGCAAACTCTGGTGTTACAGCCACGTTATCTGCTTTCGCTAGACCAGCAGTGAGAGAGTTTACGGGAGATGTTTTATACTGGGAGCAACGCGATAAAATCGAACGCGATGCCTCACAAACAGAAAGTTTACAATTTATCGCTCAATTCTAGAAATATATAGAAGAGAGGTTAACAAGGAGTTCACGGAATGAGTTACGAGGCGGCAACGGAAGCCAATACAAATAGTCTAGTAACGAATCTTAATGTAGATCCGTATTACGACGACTTCGATGAGTCGAATACATCAATTACACATCTGCAAATGCTGCAACAAGGCGATTCGCTGTAAATGAGGTCATAGAGTGGACAGCAAACACGACGAATGCTGCTAATGTTCAGATGAATGTTCACTCAGTTGGTAGGGCATCTAGAATAAGTGTTGGTTCTGGTATTATTTTCGCAAAAGATCATTTTATCAGAGTCGCTGCTCAAGATTTAATTTTGGATAAGTATTCTTCCAATGGATCATATCGGGTTGGCTACAACATAGTAGAATCAATTGTATCAGATCTTGACGATTCAACGCTACAAGATCCTGCTCAAGGTGCTTATAATTACACTGCTCCTGGTGCTAATCGTTTGAAGTTGACACCAACTTTAGTTAAAATTGCTGATGGTGATGCTGCAAGCAATAACTTCGTACAGTTGGTTAAAATTACTGATGGTCGAATAGAGGCTCTAAACCAAAAACCACAATATGCTGCTGTCAGAGATTATATGGCAGAGAGAACTTTCGATGAGTCGGGCAACTATGTTGTAAGGGGTTTGTTCCCTAGGATCCGCGAACACCTTAGAGTAGGAAATAATCAGGGCGTATTTGTAAGCTCGCCTCCTGAAGCATTTGCGAATGGTCTTAAACAAACAGGCAACAACGAGTTACTGGTAGTCGAGGTTCAGCCTGGAAAGGCATACATAAAGGGATATGATAATGAAACTTATATACCTCAATATGTTGTCATAGATAAAGGTATCGATGCCGAAGAAATCAATAATGCTCAAATTTTCGCATCATATGGAAACTTCATTGACGCTCACGAAGTTGTTGGTAATTGGGATACAATCAATCAGAAAATAGTAACACTTCGAGATACGCAGCATAAAAGCACGGCGAATGGTACATTTTCAACTACGGCTGCATCTGGTGCATCTTTAGGTACAGCTCGTGTTCGTGATGTGGTATATGTTTCTGGAACGCCAGGAAGCAGTGACGCTAGATATCGTATTCATCTCACTGATGTTAAGATAACCGCTACAGACAAAACCTTCGCTGATGTTAAAGGTATTCACTATGATGCGAATACTGGTTTTTCGGATGCGAAGGCGAGTGTTTACGGGACAGCATCTCTCTCTGACTCAGAATTTAACAGAGCTGTTTTCCGACTTCCTGCGAAGTCGATTAAAACATTAAGAGACTCATCAAATTCTGTCGACACGTTTTATACTTTCCAAAAAGAGTTTGACTTTTCTTTCAACTCGGCTGGGGTTGGCACTATCAACTCGACTGTTGCTTCTGAAACTTTCGTTGGAAGTGGAACATTATCTGACTCTCGCGCTCGTGATAATTTTTATGTTGTTCTCAATCAATCGGCTAACACGAGCAACCTAACAGGAACGATAGCGATTTCTGGTAACACAGTAACAGGAACCTCAACGAGATTTGACACAGAGCTTAATATTGGTGATGTTATTTCGACAACTGGTTCTAATGCGCTTGTTATCAACCAGATTGTCAGTAACACATCTGCGAAAATATTAGGAACAGCCAGTGTTGGAGCTGGTAATGCATTTCACAAAAAGCTATTCCAGGGTCAAGTAATTGATATGGGTGGTGTCGGTGAACAAGATGCTCAGCGAACAGTTACTATAAACTCGACAACTCAGGCAACTCTAGACATTCAGGAAACTCTCAACAGCCCATCCTCTATTACTGCTACTGCGCTTGTTCGCATGGCTAAGACTAATGTTCAGGAAGCAACGAAGTCTATTGTGCGCAATCGTCTCGTAGAACTTAACTTGGCTAACAACGCAGCATACGGTACATCAAATCTGACTGGACCTTGGAACCTTGGCGTTTCCGATGTGTTTAGAATTGTTTCTGTTCGTAGAAAAACTGGTTCATTCTTTTCTGCCACATCGGACGGAACCGATGTCACGAGTGATTTTATTTTAGATCCTGGTCAGAGAGATAATCTATACGATCATGGTAAACTTGAACTGAAAAATAGCAGCACACTTTCTTTGGGTGCTACTGATCGGCTTCTTGTTACTTTAGACTTCTTTACTCATGCGAACCGAGATCGTGGTTACTTTAACTTCCAGTCATATCCTGTAGATGATTCATCTCCGACAGGTTCGAATATATCAACGTTACCTCACTGACCAATATTTCCAGAGACCCAGCAACATCAACCACGTTTGATGAGCCAGCTGGTGGTTTAGATTTCCCATCGGTGGATACTACATTTTCAACAGATCTTTCCTATTATCTGAAACGAACAGATCTTATCACGATGGATAAAGATGGTATCCTCGATAGTGTTCGTGGGATACCTTCACTCGATCCTAAAGCACCACCGCCACCCTCTGATAGGATTGTGTTGTCAGAAGTTTATATTGCACAGTATCCCTCTCTTCCCGATGAAATCGCAAGAAGAGATAACAGATCAGACTATGCTAACGGTTTCAAAACGATTAAGAACGAACGATTTACGATGAAAGATATTGGGACGATTCGTGATCGTGTTGATCGTCTCGAGTATTTCACAACTCTATCACTCCTCGAACAGCAAGCTAAAGAGCAACAGCTTAAAGATGGAAGTGGTATTGATAGGTTCAAGAACGGATTTATCGTTGATCCTATGACTGGTCACAATGTGGGCAACCCATATGATCAGGACTATAAGATTGCTATAGATCCTGCAAAAAGAGAGGCTCGCCCAACTTTCGAGTTGAACAATATTGAAATGTTCTACAATGCAGCGAACAGCTCGAATATCGTTCGCACAAACGTAACGACTGCAGGTGTTTCTCGAGATCAAAGGCTCACGGTTAACACCGGAACATTTTCTAACGGCGAAACGATATCTGATGGATCTCGTACGGCGACTCTTCGTTTTCAAAACGGAACTGGTGCAGGCAGTCGATTATATGTTGAAAATGCTACTGGAAACTTCCCGATAGGTGCGACTCTAACTGGTGGTTCTAGTAGTGAAACTGCCAATGTCACAGCTGCTCAGGTTACTACTCCTGGTCGTGTCATGACATTACCATATACTCATGATCTCGTACAAGACCAACCATTCGCAACAAGCACACGAAACCTTGCCGGACTATTTTATAAATGGCAAGGTGCGGTAACTCTGACGCCGAATGATGATTACTGGGTCGACACAGTCGAAGCACCCGAGGTACAAATTAATCTCGATAATAACTCAGATAACTGGCTTGTTCTCGCTGAGGCTTGGGGAACACAATGGGGTGATTGGGAAAATGTTGCAGTTGGTGCTCCCACTGCTGTAGGTTCGCCTGTTCAAACAACGAGCGGTGGGCGTATAGAAAATGGAGCATTTGTTCAGGATGCATTCGAGACGCAGCAGTTTGTAACAACAACGACATCACAGGCTATCGGAACACAACTCAGTGTATCGCTTGGGCAACAAACTCAATCAATTGGCTCTGTTGTAAAAGATGTTAATCTTCAGCCGTTTATGCGTGCTCGAGAAATTAAATTCGAAGCCAATGCATTGAAGCCCAATGCTAAAGTTTATGCATTTTTCAATGATCAAAGTGTTTCGGATTATGTCACTCAGACCAACTCCTCGTTTGCAAATACTAAAAACGAAGGCTCTGACCTTATTGTGGATGGTGATGGAAATCTATATGGTATCTTTAGAATCCCAAATAATCAACAAGTTCGGTTTAGGGTTGGGGATAAAATATTCAGATTGACCGACAGCTCTAGGAATGCGCGTGCTACAACTGCAGCCGAAGCGACATACTCAGCTCAGGGTCTTATTACTACAACTCAGGAAACGACGATAGGCACTACGGTTGCCGAAGTCACTGTTGATAGTGTTCAGAGAACGCAAACGAAATTAGAGAAGTTGATCAGTTGACAGGATATCCTATGAAAAGACTTGTTCCTCACGGGCGAGCCATAATTCCTGCTGCTGATGTCAATGTCAGCGATGATGGAACAGCTGTGACTCCTATACACTTTAAATCACCAATACACCTACAAGATGGAAGACAGTATTGTTTCGTTGTTAAACCTGGAGGAAATAACCCAGATACATCTGTTTGGGTCGCTACGCTGGGTGAGGATGATATCGTTACTGGTCAGAGAGTTTCAAGGCAGCCATTTAGTGGCATGATGTTCGCCTCGGCTAACGATTTAACCTTCACTCCATTGCAAGAAGAAGATATGAAATGCAATATTTACTATGCTGATTTTGGTGGCATCAATCCTACGACTGGAGCCAACCAAACTGGTACGCTGATCATGAAGAATGAGGATAAAGACTTCTTGACGGTTGCTAACCTAACAGGTGCATTTATCAAAGCTGGTGAAAAGATTCATGGCGAAACTTACATGAAAGGAACTTTCGTTCCTGGTAATGGAGCTACAGGTAATGTCGCCTCTGGTAATACTTTCGTACAGGGCATGGTATCCGGTGCTACAGGTGAGGTGAGATATCTAAGTGTTGCTAATAATGAACTTCGGTTGAGAAATGTTTCAACTGCTGCCCAGTTCAAAGGTGGTGAAGCGATTCGTTTCCGCGTAGGGGCGAGCGCGACAGCATCACCGATAACTGGTAACTCAACAGGTGCTATCACCTCTGCAGTTTTCCCATTCGGAAAAGTTTCTTATTTCAATAACAAAGGAAGCGAAACTTACTTACATCTTGCTAACGTGGCAACTATTAACAGTGGACCTACAACTTCAAACGGAACGCTGTTTTTTGATAATCGTTGGATCAAAGGTCAGGCAAACGGATTTATTGCATATATCACAGACCTTCATGAGTTGAATGCAGATGTCATAAACTTCAAAACAGACTACTTCACTCCTGCGAATACTTCGATAACAATCGATGGTAAATTTGGTAAGGCACTTAACACTCGCGACACTTCTTATATCAAAGTGAATAACAGTGTTGATACAACATTCAACGTAAGGAGAAAGGTCTATAGCTTCAGCCAAGAGCAAGCAAATACTCAACTTGCCGACGGAACTGCTGAAATCCGTATAGGTCTGACATCTAATAATAGGCTTGCTTCCCCAGTTTTCGATACGCAAAGATTGAATCTGACTTTGATAGAAAACTTGGTAAACGCCAACAGCGATGTTGCTGCTTCTGAAACGAATGTTAAATCAGGCGGCTCCGCGCTGGCTCGATATATCACGCGAAGGGTGACTTTGAAAGAAGATCAGGATGCGGAGGATCTAAAAGTATTTCTCGATGCATATATGCCCCCAAGCGCAGATGTTCAAGTATTTTATAAAGTTCTTTCGAAAGATGACTCGGATACATTTGAAGAGGCGAAGTGGCATCGCATGGCGAAAGATACTGCAAATACAATCTTCTCGAGTAATGAGGCGAGAAATGATTTCGTCGAGCTTGAGTTCAGTGTCCCTGCGTATGGATCAGAAAATGCTGGTTTGTTTGCTAATACTACATTCAACTCAACTGAAAATGTTCTTCACTACCGTAACAGCGATAATGTTATCTTTGATACATATAAGCATTTTGCGGTCAAGGTTGTGTTAACAGGCTCGGATACTACAAATGTTCCGAGATTCAGAAACTTCAGAGCGATAGCGTTGCAAAGATGACAAGTGAATTAAAAGTAAAAGACACACCGTATCTCGTTCGTCAAGAAGAATCGAGAGCTATCTTAAACACCGATAGTAATTCCTTGATGTCGTATAAATCAGCAAGAATGAAGAGACAATCGATAGATGATGCTATTGCAGATATAAATAATGTCAAACAAGAGTTAATAGAAATCAAGTTGATGATTGCTCAACTTGTAGAAAATAGGAGTTAGAAACGTGGCTCAAATAGCAACTGTCGCACTTACAGATACATTTGACTCATGGCGAATCCGAACGAATAGTACGACGACTCGTATAAATCAGTTCGCTATAAACGAGTCAGCATTATTCGCAAATACAATTACGGCGAACGTCGCGTTCGTCGCCTCAGGAACAACGCTTTTATCGAATACGATCACTTTCGCTGGTAGTGCGACAGCTCAAAAGAATCTGACGGTATCTGGTAACACTACGCTCGGTGGATCTGCAAAGCAAATATCCACGACAGGCTTGTTAGCCCACACTGGTCGTGCAACTATATCTACGAACCTCGCTGTCACAGGTAATACTGCGTTGGTCACCGATAGCACGTTTCTTACGATTGGTGCTGGTAATGACCTATCACTATCCCACAATGGATCGCTTTCGACAATTGATCAAACAAATGATGCGACTCCGCTTCATGTTTTGGCTAATACGTTTGCGCTAAAGAGCTCTTCAAATAGCAAAAGATATATGACAGCTAACACCAATGTTGTTGTTCTGTATCATAATGATGGAGCAAAGCTCACTACAAAGTCCGATGGTGTAGATATCACAGGCGAGCTTCAAACCGATACTCTTGATGTTGATAGCACTGCTGATTTCGCTGATAACATCAATATGAGCGGCAGCTCTAAATTACTGACTCTCAACAACAATATGCTTGATGAGTTTACTGAATTTGCTCGTGCTCTTGCTAACTCAGGAACATCGGTCACACTTGATACCGATGATAACGTGCAACAATATACATTAACTGGTAACGTAACATTCACTTTGCCAGCTCTTTCAACTTATCCAGATAACTCTGTTAAGACTATCACTATCATAGTGAAGCAGGATGGTACAGGTTCGCGGACTGTCGGTTTTAGTGCGACTGATGGTGTTTCGTTCAACAACTCCTCTAGTGCTCCTCAGCCAACGACAGCCGCCAATAAGGTTTCGATGTACACTTGTGTGGGTGTAAAAGATCTCACCGAGTGGTTCGTTTCATTGTCGTTTATTGATGATTAAAGGAGGTTAAAACTATGGCGACTGATACCATTAGATATCACGAAGTTAGAATTTATGCTGCTGCGGGTGATGATATCTCTGCGTATGAAACGCATTTAAATGATAACAAGATAGATTATCAATCTTTGGTTTACACGACTGATGCAGTTGCAGATGCGAAAGCACCACTCCTATCTTGGGGTTTCGGAGATTCCGGTACTACTATGGAGTCTATGGATTGGCCATGTATCATATATAAAGATCGCAGATATGAAAATGGTGATATGTCTTTAGACGTTGCCCTCTTCGCACAAACAGTTGACGATTTAGAAAGTGATTTCATAAGCAAAGCAGAAAAAGTATAACACGGGAAG
>LUMH01000739.1_pt1 | contig 15212 bp, 15 predicted proteins | sample 730001 | NCBI WGS metagenome assembly LUMH01 (sample SAMN03860268, study PRJNA289734) | marine metagenome | biome: seawater column; feature: ocean; material: water; isolation source: Red Sea water column Station 34 - depth 25m | place: Saudi Arabia: Red Sea | collected 2011-10-15 | depth 25 m
TACGGGGGTTTTTACGGATGATACGTTCTGAACTAATTCAAATTATTGCAGATGAGAATCCACACCTTTATCAGCGTGACGTAGAGCGTATTGTAAATACAGTGTTCAGTGAAATAACGGAAGCCCTAGCCAAGGGAGATAGAGTTGAGCTTCGAGGCTTCGGGGCTTTCTCTGTGAAGTTAAGAGATGCCAGAATGGGAAGAAACCCAAGAACAGGTGAAGCAGTAAAAGTAGACAGCAAGGCTGTACCCTTTTTCAAAACAGGTAAACTTCTCAGAGATCGTCTTAACGGAAGAGCTTAGAAAGAATGCGTTTAGTACGCACCCTATTCTTAATTTTTTTGGCAATAATACTTGTAGTGGTTTCATTAGCTAATAGTGAAAACGTTAGCCTCTATCTGTTACCGACAGATCTATCTAGTCTAATGGGAACCAATATTTCTATTAATATACCTTTATTTTTAGTATTCTTTTCCGGTATTTTTATCGGGCTTATTATAGGATTTGTATGGGAGTGGCTGAGGGAATACAAATTTAGAGTTGAAGCAAACCGAAATGAAAAAAGACTTTCGAGAGCAGAAACCGAACTATCTGAAATGCATGCAAAAGATAACAAAGGAGATGATGTGCTCACACTCCTAGAAAAAGTCGAAATGAAAAACTAGAGTAATGCGTTCCAAAATTCGTGTCAAAATTTGTGGTATAACTAACAAACAGGATATGGATGCTATCATAAAATATGATGCATACTACGCTGGCCTAATGTTTTTTGAAAAATCACCTCGGTTTGTAGAGACAAAACTCGCAAGGCAGCTTAGTCTACATGCTGGGAATAAAATTAAGAAAGTGGCTGTAGCGGTCAACCCAGATACTCGATTTCTAGATGAAATAGTAGAAAATGTGCCATTAGATTTTATCCAATTACATGGTCAAGAGACACCAGAAAGAGTAAAAGAAATTAAATTAAAATACCAATTACCTGTCATTAAAGCGATTGGCATTTCTGAAGCGAAAGATCTGAAATTAGTTTCAATATTTTCTGAAGTCTCAGACCAACTACTCATAGATGCTAAACCTCCTAAATCATCTATTTTACCAGGTGGCAATGGTTTGAGCTTTGATTGGAGTTTAATTAAAAATATTGAGTTTGATTGCCCTTGGCTGCTTGCAGGTGGTCTTAATAGCAAAAATGCAGCAAACGCCATTGATTTAACTGGAGCAACTCAACTTGATTTATCATCTGGCGTGGAAAGATCTCCAGGTGTCAAAGATGAAAATAAAATTGCTTCATTTATGTCTTCCATTTAATTTATTGAGCTTCGCACTTTACGTTTGTTTGACTGCAAGCTAAACCGTTCGAAGGAGCAAAAATTATGGCAAATGATCTTTTTAATAGCTTTATGAATGGCCCAGATGAAAAAGGCCGTTTTGGAAAATTTGGTGGTAGATTTGTTTCTGAAACGCTTATGCCACTCATTCTCGAGCTTGAAAAACAATATGAAAAAGCAAAAACTGATCAATCTTTTTGGTCTGAAATGGATGATCTGTGGACTAACTATGTAGGAAGACCTAGCCCACTTTATTTTGCAGAGCGTCTCACTAATCATTTAGGTGGGGCTAAAATTTACTTCAAACGCGACGAGCTAAATCATACAGGCGCTCATAAAATCAACAACGTACTTGGTCAGATCATTCTTGCAAAACGAATGGGGAAAACACGTATAATTGCGGAGACCGGCGCCGGCCAACATGGCGTTGCCACAGCCACGGTTTGCGCAAAATTTGGTTTAAAGTGCGTCGTATATATGGGTTCTCATGATGTTGAAAGACAGGCTCCAAATGTTTTTCGTATGAAGCTTCTCGGTGCTGAAGTCGTGCCTGTTACATCAGGTCGAGGCACTCTAAAAGACGCCATGAATGATGCATTACGAGACTGGGTGACAAATGTCCGCGACACCTTTTATTGCATAGGAACGGTGGCTGGGCCTCATCCCTACCCCGCTATGGTGAGAGACTTTCAATCAATAATTGGTAAAGAAACAAAACAGCAAATGCATAATGTGGAAGGTCGCCTGCCAGATACCTTGGTTGCTGCTATTGGGGGTGGATCTAATGCAATGGGCCTATTTCATCCGTTTTTAGACGATAATTCAGTAGAGATAATTGGGGTAGAGGCTGGAGGAAAAGGCGTAAACGATAAGATGGAGCACTGCGCTTCATTAACTGGTGGCAGACCAGGTGTTTTGCATGGTAACCGCACCTACTTGTTGCAGAATGATGATGGCCAAATCATGGAAGGCTTTTCTATATCTGCCGGTCTTGATTATCCAGGTATAGGCCCTGAACATGCATGGCTTCACGAAATCGGTCGCGCAAAATATGTTTCAATAACTGATAAAGAAGCTCTGGAAGCATTTCAACTAAGTTGCACTACGGAAGGTATTATACCCGCTTTGGAGCCAAGTCATGCCCTAGCCCACGTTATGAAAATTGCACCTGACCTCCCATCAAACCACATTATTTGCATGAATATGTGCGGTAGAGGCGATAAAGACATTTTCACAGTCGCTCGCCATCTTGGGTTTGATATGTCTGGTCCAGAAGGAAGGAATATGGAGTAGAGCTTAGCCGAATTCAGGAGTCATATTTAAAAATTTTACAGTCGTGAAGCTGCAGATGACAACTTAGCCTCTTCCTCTTCTCGCAAAAGCTACCTTTAGGTATTTCATCAGCACTTGTGAGTTCTGTTATTCTAGCGAGCTTCTGTATCATTTCACTATTATTTTCCCAAGCTTGTTTAGCTTCGGAATCCATTTCCAAGAAAATCATTGGGATCTTTAATCCAGCGGGTACCCGCAATTGAGCTCGGGCTGAGCGAATAGACTCTATAAGGTTTACAACCCAATTCATTTCTAGACCCGCTGCATGATCAATGAGTTCGCTATCATATTCTGGCCAATCACAATGAACTAGCATCTCGTTTCTTTTTGAGAGGGTCTCCCACAATTCTTCAGTGATAAAAGGCATGATAGGATGCAGCAATATTAAACAATGGTCTATAACCCACCCCATTGTTTGCCGAGTTTCATTTTTTATCCTAGAGTCATCAGAATTTAAAAGAGGCTTTGAAAGCTCCACGTACCAATCGCAAACCGTACCCCAAACAAAGGAATATAGAGCTTGTGCAGCATCGTTAAACCTAAATTGATCAAAAGCAATATTTACTTCATTAAGCGTTTTGACAGTTTCACCCACTATCCAACGATTTACTGTTTCTTTTGCCGCTGGAAGTGATAACCCAAAATTTGCTTCATTAAGTGACGCAAATCTCGCTGCATTCCAAAGTTTTGTACCAAAATTTCTATAGCCGGCAATCCTTTGAGTATCCAATTTTAAAACACCACCAATTGAAGCCATTGATGCATTTGTAAAACGAAGAGCGTCGGCTCCATACTCATCAATAATGTCAATTGGGTCCACAACATTACCTGTGGACTTGGACATCTTTTTACCTTTGGCGTCCCTAACTAATCCATGTAAATAGACCGTATCAAAAGGAATTTCATTTCTAACAGCAAGTTGCATCATTATCATTCTGGCGACCCAGAAGAACAAGATATCCTGTCCAGTTACCAAAGTAGATGTTGGAAAATATTGATTTAAAGCACTGCTGTCTTCGGGCCATCCTAGAGTTCCAATTGGCCACAATCCGGATGAAAACCATGTATCTAAAACATCAGGATCTCTCGTAAGCTGAACATCTGAACCCGCTTGTTCTTGAGCTTCACTCTCTGTCACAGCACAATATTGATTTCCATCTTTATCAAACCACACTGGAACCTGGTGACCCCACCAAAGCTGGCGAGAAATACACCAAGGCTCAATATTATTTAACCAATGATAATAAGTTTTTTCACCGCTCTCTGGAATAATTTTAATCTCACCATTTTTGACGGCATCCAAAGCTGGTTTAACAATTTTTGAAGTCTCAACGAACCACTGATCTGTTAACATTGGTTCAATGACAACCTTAGATCTATCACCAAAAGGTTGCATAATAGGCTTACTTTCTACAAATGCCTTGGTAGATAAGTTACCCTCATTATCTGTGACATCTACCATTACCGCTAATCCTTCAGCAGTAATTTCGGCAACAACTTTTTTTCGAGCTTCAAATCGGTCCAGTCCTCGATATTCGTCTGGAACTAAATTCATAGAGGCAATTAGATCTTCATCCCAATTAATTTCCTCATTTAGAATAGCCTGTGCTTTTGCCACTTCATCTTTATAAGGTAAACCATCAACGCGCATTACCCCTTTTTTATCCATTAGAGAATACATGGGAATATTTGATCTTTTTGCTACTTGATAATCGTTAAAATCATGGGCGCCAGTGATTTTTACGGCCCCGGAACCAAAATTAGGATCAGGGTATTCATCTGTGATTATTGGTATCAGGCGACGATATTGTTTTGGCCCCACGGGTATTTCACAAAACTTTCCTATTAGAGGTTTATATCTTTGGTCCGATGGGTGAACTGCAACAGCTCCATCTCCAAGCATTGTTTCAGGACGTGTTGTTGCTATCGAAATGTAATCTCGTTCTTCCTGTAAAGTGATATTTCCATTTTCGTCTTTTTCTATATACGTGTAAGTTTCTCCGCCTTTTAAAGGATATTTAAAGTGCCACATATGTCCGGCTACTTCAATATTTTCAACTTCTAAATCTGAAATTGCCGTTTCAAAATGGGGGTCCCAATTAACAAGTCTTTTCCCCCTATAAATCAAGCCTTTTTTATAGAGATCCACAAAGACTTTTATTACCGCATCATGAAAATTTCCACCTTCATCTTTTGGCGCATTTGGAGCGCCAGACATAGTAAAGGCTTCGCGATCCCAATCACAAGAAGCACCTAATCTTTGCAACTGACTTATTATTGTTCCACCAGACTTTTTTTTCCAATTCCAGATTTTTTCAAGAAACTCATCGCGGGAGAAATCAGTGCGCTTTTTTCCCTGTTCAGCTAGCTGCCGCTCAACAACCATTTGAGTTGCAATTCCAGCATGATCTGTACCCGGTTGCCATAAAGTGTTGTAACCTTGCATACGTTTCCAGCGAATTAGGATATCCTGAAGAGTGTTATTAAAGGCATGCCCCATATGTAAAACGCCAGTAACATTTGGAGGGGGGATCATTATCGTATAGCTGGGTTGTCCGTCTTTGGCATTTGCACCAGCCCGAAACGCTTTATTCCCAATCCACTTCTCTGAAATACGTCTTTCAACCGTTGCAGAGTCAAAATGCTTATTAAGTGCCATGTTCAAGTGATCCAAATATATTATATGATGCAGATAGCGTGTCTTGAATTGAAGTGAAAGCCCAAGTTTTGAATAATTCTAAAAACTTAAATAACTAGTTTCTAACACAGTGCAAAACCGCTGCCGTCATATATTTTCTGACTGGGGCATTCCCAAAACGTGATAACCACCATCAACATAAATTACTTCTCCGGTCGTGTATGCACCTGCGTCTGACGCAAGATAAACGGCTGTACCACCAACAGCTTCCAGAGATGCATTTGATCGTAAAGGAGAATTCATCTCAGTATGCTTGAAAGTTTTTCTTGCACCTCCAATAGCAGCGCCAGCCAACGTTTTCATAGGGCCTGGAGAAATAGCATTCACTCGAATTCCATCGGCACCAAGATCATTTGCCAAATAGCGTGTAGTGGCCTCCAGTGCCGCCTTTGCAACCCCCATTACATTATAAAATGGGGTTACTCGGTTTGAACCTTGATAAGTTAACGTGAGCAGTGTGCCACCTTTAGCTATCATTAACGGATGTGACCGACGAGCTATTTCGATAAAGGAATAGGTAGAAATGTCGAGAGAGTTTTTAAAGTTTTCTCTAGTGGTATTCAAAAATCTACCCGTTAGTTCATTTTTTTCTGAATATGCAATCGCGTGTACGACAAAGTCTAAAGATCCCCAGCTACCAGCTAATGTTTGAAAAGCTTTATCAAGCGACGCATCATCAGTTACATCAACGTCCATCATCAAATTTGAACCAACGGATTGTGCTAATGGTTCCAATCTCTTTCCAAATGCGTCACCTTGATATGTAAATGCAAGACCTGCTCCAGCATCAGACATTGCTTTCGCAATACCCCAAGCAATAGAGCGCTCATTAGCCACGCCCATTATAAGCCCACGTTTGCCTCTGAGATGTAACATAATTTACCTCGGTCTATCAGATTTCAATCGTCATAATTTGATAGTAACATTGATCCATTTGTTCCACCAAATCCAAAACTGTTAGTCATAACGGTATCTAATTTTGCATCAGTTACCAGAGAGTTTGCAATTTCAAAAGGTTTTAGCTCAGGATCGAGATTATCAATGTTGATTGAAGGTGCAATAAAATCATTTTCAAGCATAAGAAGGCAATATATCGCTTCCTGAGCGCCTGTTGCCCCTTGACTGTGACCTGTCATCGATTTGGTTGAACTCACCAATGGCGTTGAGCCCGCACCGAAAACCCGCCTTACCGCCTCTATCTCACCGACATCCCCAACGGGCGTAGATGTTCCGTGAGCGTTGATGTAACTAATCACTCTTTCTTTAGGTAGTGTTTCTAAAGCTAAACGCATTGCGCGCTCTCCTCCCTCACCAGAAGGCGCCACCATATCATGGCCATCTGAAGTGGCACCAAATCCAGTCACTTCAGCGTAAATTTTTGCTCCTCGGGCTTTTGCGTGGTCTAGACTCTCTAAGACCAAAATAGCTCCACCGCCACCTATTACAAATCCATCTCTATCCACATCAAATGCTCTTGATGCTTTCTCAGGAGTGTCATTATACTTTGACGACATCGCGCCCATCGCATCAAAGAGACATGATAAAGTCCAATCTAACTCTTCTCCTCCACCAGCGAACATAATATCTTGTTTTCCCAACAAAATTTGCTCTGTAGCATTTCCAATACAGTGCAGAGAAGTAGAACAAGCCGACGTTATTGAGTAATTAACCCCTTTTATTTTAAATGCTGTAGATAGGTTTGCAGAGATTGTAGAAGACATACACTTTGGAACAGCAAATGGTCCAATTCGTTTAGGTGCACCAGATTTCATAACGACTTGATGGGCAGCTAACATGGCTGACGTTGAAGGGCCTCCAGAGCCAGCAATTAAACCTGTCCTATAATTAGAAGTTTCACGCTCTTCCAAACCAGCATCTTTAATGGCTTGTTCCATTGCTATGTGAGCGTATGCCGCTCCTGGACCCATAAATCTCAAGGTCCAGCCTTTAAACTGTCCAATACTTCGGCGGCATTGTTTCCTATAGATGAGACTATTCCTAATCCAGTTATAACCACTCGGTGCATAGTCTTCTCCTTTTTTGGCTGATAAATATCAGCTTCGCATTAGTAAATAAAAATCACAGAATAATTAGTATTCAATTATTAATTTGAAGACAAAGCGACTTTCATATCTCTCACCTGGTAAATTAGCTCACCGTCTGCTTCAACCGTTCCATCAGCAACACCCATTGTGAGTCTCCTTGTTTGAAGCGCTTTTGTGAAATTCACCGTATATTTTAAAAGTTTTCGATCTGGGCGAACCATTCCCGTTAGTTTGACTTCACCAACTCCCAGTGCATAGCCGCGCCCCAGCCAACCTCGCCAACCTAAATTAAAACCTGTTAACTGCCAAAGTCCATCTAAACCAAGACAACCTGGCATGATCGGGTTTCCAGGGAAGTGACAATCAAAAAACCAAAGGTCAGGAACAATGTCAAATTCAGCGATTACGTGACCTTTGCCGTGCTCACCTTGATCCGAGCTAATATCAGTAATTCTATCCATCATAAGCATAGGAGGTTCAGGAAGTTGAGCATTCCCTGGGCCGAATAATTCGCCTCTGGCACACCTAAGAAGATCCTCACGACTAAAACTTGATGGATACTCTGCCATTTTAACCTTCTTTCCTGCTCAATTTTTCCTTGTATTCGATGCTGTGTATCATTCCAAAAGACTTGCTTGCAAGCCAAACAAAAAATAGATCAACTTCAAACAGCAAAAAACATTGAACTTTAAAACGATTTTGATTTATTATGGTCTATAGAGAAACAGTAAGAAGTCAAATATGACATCCATTCAAAGAGCAACTAATTGGCTTTTAAGTTCAAATCTTAGACCAACACGTCAACGTTTGGTGCTGGCTGAAATTTTAGTTGGGGATGGAAAACATAGGCACGTGACAGCTGAAAGTCTTTTTGAACAGGTTAATAAACGAGCCGATAAGGTTTCATTAGCTACAGTCTACAACACATTACATACTTTTTGTGATGCCGGTCTGGTACAAGAAATAACGCTGGACGGATCAAAAAGTTATTTCGATACGCGAACAAACGATCATACAGACGCTCCTGCTGATCAATTAAAAATTTCAGAGCTTCCAAATGCGCCCAAGGGAGCAGAAATTGCTTCCGTTGATGTTATCATCAGATTGCGTCGGAAATAATTCTTGAAAGTAATTGCTTACGACAAGTTTGGTCCAGCTACTGAAGTTCTGAATCTTCAAGATATAAAAATAGAAAAACCCAAGCAAAAAGAGGTCGTCATCAAATTAAAATATTCTGGAGTGAATCCTTCAGATGCAAAAGCTCGAGCAGGAAATAGACCAGGGGTTTTAAAGCCCGACTATGACTTAATTATACCTCATTCCGATGGATCGGGTGTTATAGAGGACGTCGGGATAGGGCTTGATCGATCTTTAATTGGTAAGCGTGTTTGGATAAGAAATGGTCAGTGGAAGCGACCATTTGGAACTGCAGCAGAATATATCACTATACCTATCGAGAATACGGTTGAAATGCCCAATAAAATGACATTTCAAGAAGGAGCAACCATGGGTATACCTGGCCTCACTGCAGCTCAAGGAGTGTTTGGATCTGGTTCAGTCAAAGGACAAATATTACTCGTTTCGGGTGGTAATGGAGCAGTTGGCCATTTGGCCGTTCAATTGGCCAAGTGGGGCGGTGCAAAAGTAATTTCAACAGGGTCACAAAGCAACTCTCATTCTATTCTTAACAACGGAGCCGACTATTTTTTTGATTATTCCAGCGATAATTTAGTATCACAAATTCTTGAGGTTGCTCCGGAGGGTGTCGACCGTGTTATTGAGGTCGAGTTTGGTTTAAACTTAACTTGGCTTCATCAAGTTGTAAAACCGAACGGCTCTATTGCAGTTTATGGATCTGCTAAAGAGATGAACCCTACCATACCTTTCGGTCTATACTTGTTTAAGGCTATCAAAATAGATATTTTTCTAATTTACATTTTACCGCAAAAACAAAGAGAGTTAGCAATTAATTTTCTTCACTCTGCCTTCGAACAGAAAGCGTTGAAACCAAAGATCGACAGTATCTTCAAACTTGAAGATTGTGCCCTAGCACAGAATAGAACTTTAGAGTCAGGCAGAAACGGTGCTGTTTTACTTGAGATCTAATTACAAAATGTTTGATTTTAATTTTACTTTTTTTGGGAGAATTTTTAATGCTGCTGACCACTTGTGTTTTTGATGCTTACGGAACACTTTTTGATGTAAACGCCGCTGCGAGAATAGCCGCGAACGAACCTAACCGAGAAACATTCAAAGAAGTTTGGCCAAGTGTTTCAAATCAATGGAGATTGAAGCAGCTACAGTATACTTGGCTGAGATCGATGACACACTCCTACACTGATTTTTGGACAGTCACTAAAAATAGTTTAGACTATGCTCTTGAAAGTCATGGATTGCACGAAAATCTTGAATTAAAAGAAAGACTTCTAGCTCTTTATTGGGAGCTACAACCGTACCCAGAAGTTTCGCCGGTTCTAAAAAAATTGAAAACAAAGGGTATTAAAACAGCAATATTGTCCAATGGCTCTCCTGAAATGCTAAATTCTGCTGTAAAATCGTCTAATCTTTCTGGAGTCGTTGATGAAATTATATCAGTAGAAACTGTAAAAATTTTTAAACCCAGTTCGGTTGTATATGAACAGGTTGAAAATGTAATTGGATGCTCCAAATCGAAAGTTTTATTCGTATCATCGAATGGTTGGGACATAGCTGGTGCAGCAGGTTTTGGTTTTGAAACTGCTTGGGTGAATAGATCAAAAGACCCAATTGATCGATTGCCTAACAAACCTGCTCATATTTTAGAAAATTTGGAAACCATACCAAGTTTTTTTGATAAATAATTTTCTTTGGATTCAAAGCCTAAAAATTAGCTCAAAAGCCCATTGCAATAGCTTTAAAAATAATCATCATGATCCGAGCGATAGTGGTTGCAAACTAGAAAAGAAAAAAAATGCAGATTGATGAAATCTTTGAAGCTAATAAGCGACTCAAAAACAAGAAAAGAATTACACCTCTTTTAAACTCCCCTTTTTTGGACGAAATTGCTGGCAGAAAAATTTTTATAAAGGCAGAGTGCCTTCAACACACTGGCAGCTTTAAATTTAGAGGCGCTTACTCTGCAATATCTTCACTTCCAATTGAAAAACGTAAGAAAGGTGTGATCGCATATTCTTCCGGCAATCATGCCCAAGGTGTGGCTTTGGCAGCAAAAATTCATGAAATTCCTGCAACAATAATAATGCCCGAGGACGCACCTGAAATAAAAATCAATAATACGAAAGATTTAGGTGCTGAAGTTATTCTTTATGATCGATTAAATGAAAGCAGAGAAGATATAGGCAAAAAAATTTCTGAAGAAAATCTTCTATCGCTCATTCCACCCTATGATCATACTCACGTGATAGCTGGTCAAGGAACTATTGGAATAGAGATCGCAGAACAAGCTAATCAAAACGGAATTGAAAAGGCCGATGTATTAGTTTGCTGCGGAGGTGGGGGGCTTACATCGGGAATTGCTGTAGCTCTATCTAAATTGATGCCAAGTTTTATAACAAGGCCTGTTGAACCAGAGGGATTTGATGACGTTATCCGCTCATTAGAAAGTGGAGAACGACAAGTAAATGAACAAATTTCTGGAGGACTCTGCGACGCTATTATAACTCCAACTCCAGGAGAATTAACTTTTCCATTAATGAAAAAATACTGTGGTGAGGGTATTGTGGTAACTGATGAGGAGGTAATGAAAGCAATCGCTTTAGCCTTCACGCGACTCCGTATTGTTGTTGAGCCTGGAGGAGCGGTTGCATTAGCCGCAGCACTGTTTCATACAAAAAAATGCAATAACGATACTTTGGTTGCTGTAGTTTCTGGGGGAAATATCGATCCTGATATTTTTAGAAAAGCAATAGAAATGACATAAAAGCAGGAAATTTATTCGAGAGGAATATATGGCCACCATAATTGAGGTGAACGGAACAAACATTCATTATAAGCTTGAGGGGCCCCAAAATGGCCCTGCAATAGTTTTTTCAAACTCACTCCTTACTCTATGGGAGCTCTAGTAAGAGATATTGAAGCCTTGATGGACCAATTTGGATTGAAACACTCCATATTTATTGGCCTATCCATAGGTGGACTTATAGGGCAAGGGTTAGCCGTAAAAAGGCTAGACCTTATTAGAGCATTAGTGCTTTCAAATACGGGAGCGAGGATAGGAAATCGTCAGATATGGGAAGAACGCATATCCAAGGTAAAATCTTCAGGCATGAAAGCTTTAACAGAGCAAACGATGAAAAGATGGTTTAGTAAAAAATTTTTTGAAAGCACGGAATTGAATATTTGGAAAAATATGTTCGAAAGACAGCCTTTAGAGGGTTATATTGGATGTTCCCATGCTATTTCTGGAACAGATTTTTACACTCCGACTTCGGGCTTACGGTTACCAACACTTGGAATAGCGGGCTCAGAAGACGGATCTACACCACCAGACTTGGTACGAGAAACCTGTGAACTCATACCTGGATCACAATTTAATTTAATTAAGGGTGTTGGGCATATTCCGTGTGTCGAGGCACCAGAAAAATATGCGAAGATATTATCAGCTTTCATTAAAGAAACTGGGCATGGACCCTAGAAGAAATAACATACAAGCCTATGATTAATAAAAAAAATTTACCTATAAAAATCATAGTCTTAACCGTAATTCTTGATTCAGTTGGAATTGGTATAATGATACCAGTTTTACCAAGCCTAATGACAGATGTGCTTCCCGGAAAAACAGTTGCTGAGGCTGCTGTTTGGGGAGGAATATTGGCTAGTATATTCGCTGTAATGCAATTTATATTTGGACCTATTTTGGGGAGCCTGTCTGATACATTTGGTCGGCGGCCGATAATTTTAATTTCACTCATTTTTATGGCCTTAGATTATATTATTATGGGGTTAGCTACAAGCATTTGGCTGCTACTTTTGGGGCGAATTCTAGGGGGTATAACAGCATCAACCCATGCAACCGCAGCTGCATATGTTGCGGACATTTCAACTTCAGAGCAGAAAGCAGCTCGTTTTGGTTACATAGGAGCTGGGTTTGGAATCGGCTTTGTCTTGGGACCCATTATAGGTGGTTTATTAGGCGAAATTGGTCCAAGAATTCCTTTTTTTGCTGCAGCAGTTGTTTCAGCCTTAAACGCAATAGCCTGTTATTTTTTCCTGCAAGAAAGTTTGAATAATAAAGTCAAAAAACGATTTTCTTTAACAAACATAAATCCCTTTAGAACTTTTGGAGCCATAGCAAAGTTTGATGGTTTAAAAGTTTTTTTAATGGTTTTTCTTTTGTATTCAATTAGTACAGCTGTTTACGCAGCAATTTGGCCCTATTTCACTGCAGAACGTTTTTCGTGGTCTCCAGGTATGATTGGCTTATCGCTCACGGTATACGGTATATGTTTTGCATTTATCCAAGGTGTACTCGTTCAACCCACAATTAATCTAATAGGACGATATAATACCGTTCTTTTTGGATTTGGCGTGGAAATAGTGGCTATGATATTAATCGCCATTATCACAAATGGTTGGTTTCTCATAGCGTTGACGCCATTGGCCTCTCTTGGCGTCATTGGGCAACCAGCACTCACAGCTTTAATGTCAGACCAAGTTGACGAAAGCAATCAAGGGAGCCTTCAGGGCGTTATTGCATCATTAACTGCTGTATCTATGATTATTACACCACTATCCATGACATGGATTTTATCTCAGTTTTCTAATCAAAACTCAGAAATATATTTTCCAGGGGCACCCTTTATCGCCTCAGCCGTCATGTTAACAATCTCTGTTTGCATTTTTTTATTTTGGGCACCAAAAAAGTTTATAAATCGATAATTTTAAGAATTGACGAAATTGAATTGAATGTAATTAACTAAAAGCCGGTTATTCCACAAAGGATACTATAATGGTAAAAATTAAAGCTGCTGTTTGCCATGAATTTGGAGCTCCTCTTAAAATTGAAACAATTGACCTAAGAGAGCCGATTACTGGCGAGGTAGAAGTAACCTTGGGCGCTGTAGCAGTATGCCATTCTGACATATCATTCGCTGACGGCGACTGGGGAGGAGATTTACCAGCAGTATATGGCCATGAAGCTGCAGGTTTCATTAGTAAAATTGGAGATGCTGTCAAAGGCTTTGAAATTGGAGATCGTGTAGTTGTAACTCTGATAAAATCATGTGGAAACTGTAATAATTGCTCCGAAGGTAATCCAACTATATGCGAAGATAACAGTAACGCTGGGCCTCCTATTTTAAGTTTGAAAGGTAAAACCATTCAACAAGTTATGAATTGTGGTGCTTTTGCGGAAAAAGTAGTGGTAGATCAAAGCCAAATCGTGAAGTTAAATACTGATTTGAACTTTGCAACTGCTTCACTTTTGGCTTGTGGTGTTATTACAGGCATAGGAGCGGTAGTTAACGCCGCAAAACTAAGACCAGGGCAAGATGTTGTCGTTTGCCACAGACGGTGTTCTAGCGACTGAAAAATCTCCATGGCGAATAGCTAAATCTTTAGTTGGTCGTGGAGCCGATATAGTTTTCGTTACCGTAGGAAACAGTTCAGTCTATGACATTGCGCCAAGATATCTTGGCTATGGAGGCAAAGTGGTTATGGTTGGAATGCCCAAAACGGGAGACAAGTCAGTCTATGAGCCGGTAATGATGGCAGCGGTTTCTCAGGGAATGATAGGATCTAAAATGGGCGATGTGATAATTAAGCGTGATATTCCCTGGATCGTTGATCTATATGAACAAGGCCGTTTAAAGTTAGACGAATTAGTTTCTAAAACATGGACACTTGATCAAATAAATGAAGCAATAGCTGATACTAAATTAGGATCAGCCAAAAGAAACGTCATCGTTTTTGAAGCTCAACAAGTATCCTAAAAAATGAAACTGAAAGACCTTAAAATAATTGTAACTTGCCCACCGCCGCCAGGATGGGGTGGTCGATATTGGATCTTGGTAAAACTTACAACTGACAATGGAATTAGTGGATGGGGTGAATGTTACGCGTCCTCTGTAGGCCCCACCGCAATGCAAGCAGTTATCAAGGACGTTTTTGAGCGATACTTTCTGAATGAAAGCCCTTCAAACATGGAACGGATGTTTCGAAGGACCTATTCGTCTGGTTTCACTCAACGGCCTGATCTAACGGTAATGGGTGCATTCTCTGGATTAGAAATTGCCTGCTGGGATATTTTGGGGAAATATTATGATTGTCCAACTTGGCAGTTGCTAGGTGGAAAAATAAATGAGCGCGTTCGCGCCTACTCATATCTTTACCCATTAGAACATCATGATTTAAATGACTTTTGGGTTTCACCAGATATGGCCGCAGAGTCAGCGCTAAATCTCATTGAGAAAGGTTATACTGCTGTCAAATTTGACCCGGCAGGTCCTTACACTATGCGTGGAGGCCATATGCCTGCAATGACCGACATAAGACTGTCCGTAGACTTTTGTAAAGCAATCAGGGAAGCTATTGGTGATAAAGCTGATATTTTATTCGGAACACATGGACAGTTTACTACGTCAGGAGCTATCAGGTTAGGAAAAGCTATAGAGCCTTACTCACCGATGTGGTTTGAAGAACCAATTCCGCCAGACAACCTATCAGAATTTACCAAAGTGCAAAGAGCTCTGGAAATACCGATTGCTACTGGCGAAAGATTTACAACAAAAATAGAATTTGCTGAAATTCTCAAGTCTGGAGGAGCCTCTATTATCCAACCCGCCCTCGGACGTGCAGGTGGAATTTGGGAAAC
>LUMH01000187.1_pt1 | contig 14990 bp, 18 predicted proteins | sample 730001 | NCBI WGS metagenome assembly LUMH01 (sample SAMN03860268, study PRJNA289734) | marine metagenome | biome: seawater column; feature: ocean; material: water; isolation source: Red Sea water column Station 34 - depth 25m | place: Saudi Arabia: Red Sea | collected 2011-10-15 | depth 25 m
GTATTTTACCTGTTTCATTGCTGGGACCATTGATCTTTGTTATAGGAATATTATTAATATGGATTGGACAAAATAGGAGTATTAATTCTATTCAAAAAGCGCTTGTTCCAGAAAAAAATACATTTTTAGTTGATGCATTGAGAGTTAAAAGTAAATTAAACAGAGGTCCAAATATTGTTGCAATTGGGGGTGGTACAGGTTTATCTACCTTACTGAAAGGCTTAAAAAATTATAGTAGCAATATTACAGCAATCGTAACTGTATCTGATGATGGTGGAAGTAGTGGAATTCTCAGAAAACAATTAGGCGTACAACCTCCAGGAGATATTAGAAATTGTTTGGCAGCCTTATCAAACGAAGAACCTACTTTAACTAGATTATTTCAGTACAGATTTTCAGGGGGAAGTGGTCTGGAAGGTCATAGTTTTGGAAATCTATTCTTGTCAGCTTTAACAACAATTACAGGTAGTTTAGAAAAAGCAGTTCAAGCCTCTAGTAAGGTTTTGGCGGTACAAGGTCAAGTTTTACCTGCAACAAATATTGATGTTATGTTATGGGCCGAATTAGAAGATGGTGAAAAAATTTTTGGTGAAAGCAAGATCAGTAAATCTAAAAAATTAATTTCGAGGATTGGTTACCTACCAGAAAATCCTTCAGCTCTTCCAAGTGCTCTTGAATCTATAAAAGAAGCTGATTTAATTGTTCTTGGCCCAGGTAGTCTATACACTTCTTTATTGCCTAATTTGTTAGTACCAGAGATAGTAGATGCCTTATTGCAAAGTAATGCTCCTAAAATTTATATAAGTAATTTGATGACTCAGCCTGGAGAAACAGATGGACTCGATGTCTATCAACATATCAAAGCAATAGAAAAACAATTATCAAATTTTGGAGTTAATACTCGAATTTTTAACTCAATCTTATCTCAGATTCAATTTGAAAAGTCTCCATTAGTAGACTATTACGAAAGTAGAGGTGCAGAGCCTGTCAAATGCAATAAAGAAAAATTATTATCTGAGGGTTATTATGTTTTGCAAGCACCATTATATTCAAAAAGAATAACTCCAACTCTTAGACATGATCCAAGGAGACTCGCAAGAGCAGTTATGTTTATATACCGAAAATTAAAAAAATTAAATTAATAAGCATCTTGAAGTTCATAGAAATCTGGCTGAATATAATCTTTTCGTAATGGCCATCCTCTCCAATCTTCAGGCATTAATAGTCTTTTGGGATTGGGATGATCAATAAAATTTATTCCATACATATCAAAAGTTTCTCTTTCTTGCCAATCACTTCCTTTAAAAATTTTATACAAACTAGGGATTGATAAATCAGAATCTCTTTTTAAGAAAACTTTTAATCTGACTTCTTTAATTTTTTCGATTTTTTGTAAATCATCAACAGTTATAAAATGGTAGAAACTAACAAGATTTTTGCCTGGTCCCTCATCATATCCTCCTTGACATTGGAGATAGTTGAAACCGTAATTTCTCAATGCAGATACTGCTTCATATAATTTGCTGGGTTCCACAGAAATATTTTCAATTCCTATGTGATCATTAGATAAAGATTGGAATTCCGTCTTTAGATAAAGATTGGCTTATAAACCCTTCTTTTTCTATTGAAGTATCTGAGGATTTGGCTAAATCGTCTTTTTCCATTAATTTTCTACAGTATCAATAATTTCAGGTTTTTCGTCCTTCTCAGGTAGTTCGGTTATTTTTTCTTTTTTGGAGGAAGGAATGGAGTTAGCTGTAGTTTTGTTTAGATATTCACCTGTATTTTCTGAGAAAACAAGATTCATTTCGTGATCAGATGTTATGTATCTGTGAGTTTGTTCTGTTTTTGTGCGCTCTAAAATTGATTCATTACCAACTTTTTTTCTTAATTTAATTACAGCATCAAAAATTGCTTCTGGTCTTGGTGGACATCCTGGAAGATATAAATCAACTGGTATCAACTTATCAACACCTCTTACAGCAGTTGTAGAATCTGCGCTGAACATTCCCCCTGTGATTGTGCAAGCACCCATGGCAATCACATATTTTGGTTCAGGCATTTGTTCATAAAGTCTTACTAGGGCTGGAGCCATCTTCATAGTTACTGTTCCTGCAACTATTAGCAAATCTGCTTGCCTTGGCGAGCTTCTAGGTACTAATCCAAATCTATCAAAATCAAATCTAGATCCGATTAAGGCAGCAAATTCTATAAAACAACAAGCTGTTCCGTACAAGAGAGGCCATAGACTGCTTAGTCTAGCCCAATTATGAAGATCGTCTAAGCTTGTCAATATAATATTTTCGCTTAAATCTGTAGTAACTTGGGGTGCCCCAAGAGGGTTGCAAGTCCCTTCTCGAATTTCTCTTATTGCTTTTGGGGATAATTGTGGATTCAATTTTTTAACTCCATTCTAAAGCACCTTTTCTCCATGCGTATGCCAGAGCGATAACAAGTATTGCAATGAAAATTAAAGCCTCAATAAAAGCTAATAAGCCTAATCTATTGAAGGCAACAGCCCAAGGATAAAGGAATACTGTCTCAACATCAAATATAACGAAAACCAAGGCAAACATGTAATAACGAATATTAAATTGAATCCATGCTCCTCCAATAGGCTCCATTCCAGATTCATATGTAAGTTTTCTTTCCCCTGTTCTGCCTTTTGGGGCAACGATGAGATTAGTAACTAGAGCTAATACTGGAACAGCTGCGGCAATTAGAAGGAAACCTAAAAAGTATTCATAGCCAGTTAATAAAAACATCTTAAAAAATTAATTTTGAATAAAAGTCGCTTAATTAAGCAAAATCTTTTAAAGTTCTTAAAGAACAATAATAAACCGTGAGTGAAAACATTCAACCAGCCTCTGAGGAAAACAAAATAGTTGAAGACTTTGAGAAAGAAAAACTTTCTGAAAATTCCTCAGGAGTAAATGTTGAACAACCTGCCCTTAATCTAGAACAAAATAGATTCGAATGTAGAAGTTGTGGATATATTTATGATCCGTCTGAAGGAAATAAAAAATTAAACATACCTAAAAATACTCCTTTTTCAGAGTTGGATGGGAATACATTCGCTTGCCCTGTTTGTCGAGCTGGTAAAAATTTTTATAAGGATATAGGTCCTAAATCTAAACCTAGTGGTTTTGAAGAAAATTTAGTTTATGGGTTTGGTTTTAATAGTTTACCTCCTGGACAAAAAAACATATTGATTTTTGGAGGTCTGGCGTTTGCCGCTGCTATTTTCCTTTCTTTGTACTCGTTTTGTATTGAGCAGTTGTTCATCTACAGGAGTAAAGATGAGTGATAGCAGCCCTTGGAAAACAATTCAGTTTGAGGACCAGGCTAATGCTTTAGATGTTGATTTTATAGATGATAAAAATGGATTTTTAGTAGGTTCTAATAGACTTATTATGGAATCTAATGATGGAGGAGAAACTTGGGAAAAAAGAAATTTAGATTTACCAAGTGAAGAGAACTTTCGTCTCCTAGATATTGATTTTAAAGGTGAAGAGGGATGGTTAATAGGTCAGCCTTCATTAGTTATGCATACACTTGATGCAGGAAAGAATTGGACACGTTTATCTCTAGGTAACAAATTACCAGGCCAACCATTTCTAATAACAACTGTTGATGCTGGTGTTGCAGAATTGGCTACCACTGCAGGTGCTATTTATGAAACATCAGATAGTGGTGAATCATGGAATGCAAAAGTTGTAGATGCATCTGGTTCTGGAGGTGTAAGAGATTTAAGAAGAACTAATAAAGGAGATTATGTCAGTGTAAGTAGTCTAGGTAATTTCTTTTCTACTTTGGAAAAGGATAGTGATGCATGGATAGCTCATCAAAGAGCCAGTAGCAAAAGAGTTCAAAGTATTGGTTTTAATCCAGAAGGAAGTTTATGGATGCTTTCTAGAGGAGCAGAAATTAGATTTAATGAAGATACTAATGATCTAGAAAATTGGTCAAAGCCTATTATACCAATTCTTAATGGATACAATTATCTAGACATGGGATGGGATCCAAATGGTGATATATGGGCTGGCGGGGGTAATGGAACTTTAATAGTAAGTAAAGATCAAGGTAAAACTTGGAATAAAGATCCTATTGCTTCTGAATTGCCAACAAACTACATTAAAATAGTTTTTCTTGATAAAGAGGCTTTAGACAATCAAAAAGGATTTGTACTTGGCGAGCGTGGTTATATCCTTAAATGGAATAGCTAACTTTGAATAATTTGAGTTAATAGTAAAAAAAAAATTAATTTTTGAAAGATTTAGCAACTGTCTGTAACCAACCTGTTAATTTCTTCGCGAACTTATGATTTTACACTGTAAGATCATAGGGTAAACATTTGTGATTATGGCCGCAGGTTCAACGGGTGAACGCCCATTCTTTGAAATAATCACCAGTATTAGATACTGGATTATTCATGCAGTAACATTACCAGCTATCTTTATAGCAGGCTTCTTATTTGTATATACAGGCTTAGCCTACGATGCTTTCGGAACTCCTCGTCCAGATAGTTATTTCCAATCATCTGAATCTAAAGCACCTGTCGTAACACAAAGATATGAAGCTAAATCTCAACTAGATTTAAGAACAAAATAACAATGACTAATTCTCAAGCTCCAATGCAGGCTGCGGAAGTCCGCGTTTATCCTATATTTACTGTCCGTTGGCTAGCAGTTCACGCTCTAGCTATCCCATCAGTATTCTTTTTAGGTTCTATTGCTGCTATGCAATTCGTAGCCCGATAAATTTAACTATCATGCAAGTAAACGAAAATCCTAACAAAGTTCCAGTTGAACTTAATCGTACAAGCCTTTATTTAGGCTTATTATCAGTCTTTGTATTGGGAATTTTATTTTCCAGTTACTTTTTCAATTAAATTAAAATCATGAGTAAATTAAAAGGACCTGATGGAAGAATTCCAGATAGACTTCCCGACGGTAGACCAGCAGTTGCATGGGAAAGAAGATGGACTGAAGGAACTCTTCCTCTATGGCTTGTTGCTACAGCAGGTGGAATTGCAGTTATCTTCGTTTTAGGAATATTCTTCTATGGTTCATACCAAGGGGTTGGAGCTGGAGGCTAACAAATCCTTACCTTGACCTGATAATCACTTATATCAAATAAGCCTAATAAGAATCAGTAAATATCCTTAGTTTCTCTTTTGTGGAGCTTGGGATATTTTCTTTTTGGGTTATCAATCCATCTTTTAATGAAAAATGAGACTTACTTTTTGGTCTTTCTTTTTCAATTAATTTAGCTACTTCAAATATTATTTTATTAGCCACTTCAGTATTTGATCTAAGATTATCCAAAACCATCTCTACAGAAACTTCTTGATGAGTTTGATGCCAGCAATCATAATCAGTAACCATAGATAAGGAGGAGTAAGCTATTTCAGCTTCTTTAGCTAATCTTGCTTCTGTGTGGTTCGTCATTCCAATTATTGAACATCCCCAACTCCTATATAAATTAGATTCTGCTCTAGTTGAGAAAGCGGGACCTTCCATTGCTAGATAGGTACCCCCTCTATGCAATTGTCTACCGCCAGGAATATTTTTTTCTCCGATTTCACTTAATATACGTGATAAATTTGTGCAGAAGGGATCTCCCATAGTTACGTGAGCAACAGCTCCCTCGTTAAAGAAGGTTGCAGGTCTATTTTTTGTCCGGTCTATAAATTGATCTGGAACCACTATATCAAGTGGCCTTATCTGTTCTTGTAATGAACCAACTGCTGATGGAGCAATAATCCATCTTACTCCTATTGATCTTAGAGCCCAAATATTAGCTTTGTAAGGGATTTCAGAAGGATTTAAACTATGTGTTCTGCCATGTCTAGGAATAAATGCTATCTCTAGGTTTCCAAGATTATATACTTTTATTGAATCAGAAGGTTTACCATAGGGAGTATTGATTTCTAGTTCTCTTAAGTACTCTATTTGATCCATTGAATAAAATCCACTTCCACCAATCACTCCTAATCTTGATTTTTCAATTGGTAATAAATGTTCTTTATTCATAGTGATGTAAATGACTTTTAATCATCTGGTACTAATTGGAGGAGGACACTCAAATGTTTCTTTATTGAAGAAATGGTTAATGTTTCCGAAATTAATGCCAGAAATTCCTGTTTCAATTATATCTAGAGATTCTCATTTGGTTTATTCGGCGATATTCCCATCGGTGATTTCAAAATCAATCACTTTAGAAGAGAGTTTAATTGATATAAAATCTTTAGCAAAAAATGCAAAAGTATCTTTTATAGAAGAAGAAGTAAAGGATATTGATTTCAATTTAAAGAAAATTGTTTTAAGTAATAGACCTTCAGTTAATTATTCGAAGTTGGTGCTTAATTATGGAAGTCAAACAATAATTCCAAAAGAATTTGAATCACTAGTTAAAAATCGAAATGCTTTTTCAATTAAACCTTTTTTAAGGGCTTATGACTCAATACTAAAAGAGGACATTTTTGATTCAGTTAATGAACTTCCATTTGTAATTGTTGGGAGTGGCCTTGCTGCAATTGAAGTATCATATGCTTTGAGAAAAAGATGGGGAGATAGACCTTTAAAACTATTATGTGATTCAAGAAAAATTAATAATAAAATTCTAAAAAATTTACGGGATTCCAATATTGATTTAGTTGAAAAACTTAATTTTGATTATGGCAAGATTCTTTTATGTACTGGAAATACATCTCCGTTATGGGCACAAAAAAAATTATTAGATTCGGATTCTTATGGCAGAATAATTACAAATCAGAATTTACAGATAAAAAGTTTCTCTGGAATCTTTGCTGTCGGTGATTGCGCAGTTGTAGGTTCAGCAAAAAGACCAGCATCGGGAGTTTTTGCAGTAAAAGTTGTAAATACATTAGTACAAAATCTAAAAAAAGATATAGAAGGGAGATCATTAAAAAAGTGGTTTCCTCAAAAGATCGGATTGCAAATAGTAAATATATTTCCAAGCCATCATCCAAAGGCTTTTGCTATTTATCGCAATTTTGTTTTCGGCCCTTCTTTTATTTTTTGGATTTTAAAGCATAAAATTGATCTCAACTTTATTAAAAAGTTCAGATCAAAAAGGCTAATTATGAAAAGTAGTGAAAAAAATATTTCATTGAATGATTGCAGAGGATGTGCAGCTAAAATTCCTCAGTTTGTTTTGAATAAATCATTAATAAATTCTAATTTAAATTCTTTTGCCTCATCACCTGAAGATTCAGTTGAGATATATCAAAATGGTCAAGATATTATCTTGCAAAGTGTAGATGGATTTCCTGCTTTGGTAAGTGATCCTTGGCTTAATGCAAAAATTACTACTTTGCATGCTTGCTCAGATTTGTGGGCATGCGGAGCAAAACTTTCATCCGCGCAGGCTTTAATTTCATTACCAAAAGTTGAAAGGGAATTTCAGAGTTACCTCTTTTCTCAATCACTTCAAGGTATTAAATCAACAGTTGAGGATCATGGAGGTGAATTACTTGGAGGCCATACTTTCGAGGCAAGAAGTTTAGTAAATAAACCTTATTCATTAGGAATAGATATTTCTTTAACAGTTCAAGGTATTTTAAAAAATGGAGCAAAACCATGGCTTAAATCTGGAATGAATATTGGAGATATTCTCATGATGTCTAGACCTCTGGGCGTTGGGATTTACTTTGCCGGTCAAATGCAAAATATTAATATGCTAGGTAGTTCTTCTGAAGTAATTAATAATTTAGTAAAGAGTCAGCAATATTTGATTGATGAAATTTATCTTTTTCAAAATCAATTTAAAGAATCATTAGTCAATGCTGCGACTGACATTACTGGATATGGATTTATTGGACATCTTAAAGAAATGGTTGAATCATCTAATTTATATAGGCAAAGCAATAATCTTGAGCCACTAAAAGTTTTATTAGATTTATTTGCATTTAAAGCTTATCCTGGAGTATTTGATTTAATAAGAAAAGATGTTAAAAGTACTTTCTTTGAATCTAATAAAGAAATTTTTGACAAAATTTATAAAGTAAATAAGCAAAAAAGAATAATTAATTTTTTAAACGAAAATTCATTAGATCAAGAGACTTTTAACGAGAGAATATCATTACTATTAGATCCTCAAACATGTGGACCCTTGTTGATTAGTTGCAATCGTAAATATGAAAATGTTCTAAAGGATAAATGGTACAAGGTTGGAGAGGTTGTAAAAATGTAATTAATTTCTATTTAATTTGTCAATTTCCAAATATCTTAATCTTTTGATTTCCTTTCCCATCTCCTTCCCTGGATCCCATCCTTCTTTTTTTAATGTTTCTCCATCTTTTTTTGATTTTATGAATTTGTAAATAAATAACCACTTAAATAATTTACGCCAGTATGGTCCTCCATCACAAATTAATAATTTGACTGTCTCATCATTAAGGTTTCTGTCCTCAATAAATTCTGTCCAACTTGATGGAGAAAAATGATTGAAATTTTTTTGGTTTGTATTAAATATCTTTTTGATATTTATATAATCTTCTAATATTTTTATCTCACTATTATTTACCAAAAATCTTTGACATGCTTTTTCTAAATCTTCTGAATCTTTTAATAAGTAAAGCATATGATTTCCCTTTAACTTCTTAATCCAATTTAGTCCTCTTAAAAATCTTTTATCGACTTTAATATTTTCATTTAAGATTGAGATAATTTCCCATTTATGAATTATCGAAATCACATTAGTCAAATTATCGTGTTTGCATATTTCAGCTAGTTCCATCCTTATTCGTATGCCTAGTGCAGGAGGGTAAATCATTTTCTGATGAGTTTCTGAACTTTTCCATGGCCATTGTCTAACTGTTTCTTGAGATTGTTTGAGGGAATTATTTGAAATATTGAAATCTAACCTTGAAGCATATTTTGCACATCTAATTAATCTACTTGGATCATCTGAAATACTATTACTGTGAAGTAAGTTCAATCTTTTACTTTTTATATCAGAAATTCCTCCATAAAGATCATAGATTTTCCTTGTCGAGACCTCGAAGGCTATTGAATTTATAGTGAAATCTCTCCTCTTAAGATCCTCCTCAATAGTACTTTTATTTACTGTGGGATTTAAGCCTGGAGCAGAATAAATTTCTTTTCTTGCAGAAGCAATATCAATTTTATAGTCATTAATATTTATTTCTACAGTGTTGTATAAATTAAATTCCTTGATTAAACATAAATCTACATTTACAATATTTTTTTTTATAAATTTTGCAAGAGAAATAGAGGATCCTTCAATAACAAGATCAATATCTACAGGTTTAGAAAACGATTTTTTGTGGAATTTACTAATTAATAAATCTCTTAAATAACCGCCAACAAAAGCTACTTTAGTATTGTTATTAGATTCTATGTATTTAGCAATTAGGTTATATAGATTAAATGGAGTTTTGATTAATTCCCCTTGGATGTAATCAGAGATATCGTTCATGAGTTTTAACTTACATAACGAATTGGAGCTAATCTGGGATCTAGAATTTTACTTCCTTTATCACCAAATTTTACTGCTAAAGATATTTTTTCCCCACTCCCAAAAATATGTATGATTTCACCTTTCCCAAACTTTGAGTGAATTAGCATATCTCCAACTATCCAGCTTTTCCCTTTACTGGGACCTGAATATAATTTCCTTACTGCATTTATTGGTTTGTTAACAAATTCATTTGGATTGTTTCGATCAACTCTAGTTAAACGATCAAGATGCCAATCTCTTCTAATTGAAGCACCACCAGTTTGTGGTAATTCGCCATCCATTAAATCTTCAGGTATTTCTGAAAGAAATATTGAAGGAATTGTTGCTTCACGCATTCCACCCCATAATCTTCTTTCTCTGGCATGACTTAAGAAAACTCTTTCTTTAGCTCTAGTAATACCTACATAGCATAATCTTCTTTCCTCTTCAAGAAGTGAGGGAGTATCTATTGATCTATGGCTAGGGAAGAGACCTTGTTCTAGCCCAGTGATAAAAACATTTTGAAATTCTAAACCTTTACTATTATGCAGAGTCATGAGAGTTACAGAGTTAGGATTATTTTTCTTCGTATCATTATCAGTTGTTAAGGCTGCTGTAGAAAGAAATCCCTCTACATCTCCACTTTCTGTTTCTTCTTCATATTGAGTAGCTGCATTAATTAGTTCTTGTAAGTTATTTCTTCTATCTTCAGATTCTTCAGTCCCACTAGAGAGCAAGTCACTTAAATAACCACTTTTTTCTAATATAAGTTGTAGTAGTTGAGCGGGACCTGAATTTTCTAGGTAACACAGTAGATCATTCATAACTTCAGTAAATTTATTAATTCCTTTTGATGATCGGCCTATTGTTTCTTCAAGACTTTGCTTATCATTAAGAACCTCCCATAATGGGATATTTAACCTATTAGATAGTTCATTAAGTTTTTGAATAGTAGTCTTACCAATCCCTCTTCTAGGAACATTTATGATTCGTAAAAGACTAACGTTATCTGAAGAATTAACCAGAACTTTCAAATATGCTATTGCATCTTTAATTTCTCTTCTATCATAAAAACGCAATCCTCCAAAAATTGTATAAGGAATGCGCCACCTTACAAGAGATTCTTCTAATACTCTCGACTGAGCTCTGGTTCGATATAAAATTGCAAAATTTTTCCAAATTGGGTTTTGATTATAGTTATTGAGTGATTTTATTTTATTGGTAATTGCTTCTGCCTCGGAAATTTCATCATCACAGCTGAGTAACGTTAAAAGTTCCCCTTTTTCTTTAGTAGCCTTTAAAACTTTGTCAATTCTTTCAGAGTTGTTTTCAATTAGTGAGTTTGCAGCATCAAGGATATTGGAAGATGACCTATAATTTTCTTCTAATTTAATTAAAGATGATTTTGTATCGTCGTTGATTGAAGTTTTAAAATCTTCTTGAAAACCAATTAAAATTCTGAAGTCAGCTGCTCTGAAACTATAAATACTTTGATCAGCATCCCCAACTACAAAAATTGACCGATCTTCCCAATTGAAGAATTTTTTTGGTTCAGTATTTCCAGCCGTAATTAATTTTATAAGTTCATATTGTGTTCTATTTGTATCTTGATATTCGTCAACTAAAATATGTTTAAATCTTTTGTGCCAGTAATCTCTGACTATATCATTTTGCCTCAATAAGAAAACAGGCAAAAGTAGAAGATCATCAAAGTCTAAAGAATTATTTTTTGAGAGCGAAATTCTATATCTCTTGTAGGCTTCTGCAACTGTTTTATCAAAATTATTATCTGCTTTTTCTAAAAGATCATTAGAAGTTAAGCATTGATTTTTAGCATTACTTATTAATCTTTTAATCTTTTTGGGATCATATCTTTTTGGGTCAAGATTCATATCTTGACTGATAATTTCTTTTACTAATGTTTGAGAATCTGTTTCATCGTAAATTGAAAATTGCCTTGTCCATTTTAGGCCTTCTGGATCAGTATATTTTTCAATATCGTATCTCAGAAGTCTTGAAAATAAAGAATGGAAAGTACCGATCCAAAGGTTCTGAAGCCTCTCTTGGTGAACGTTTGTTCTTAATTGATTTTGATCAATTTCTTTGAGAGTTGTCCAAGGCTGACCAAATTGATTAAAAGCTAATTCTTGGGCTAGAAGAACCTCTAATCTTGCTTTCATTTCTTTAGCAGCTTTGTTAGTGAAAGTGACTGCGAGAATGTTATAGGGATCTATAGAGTTACCCTCAATAAGGTTTGCAATTCTGTGAGTAAGAGCCTTAGTTTTTCCGCTACCTGCACCTGCTACAACTAATAGTGGTCCATAAACATGTTTTACTGCTTGAAGTTGTTGATTGTTTAGGGACTTAAAAAGGAAATTGTTGGTTTGAGGCACTTTTGGAAGGGTTTTTCAAAAATCAGACTTTACTATGAGATTCAGATTCCGTTTCTAGATCTTCTAACGCTTTTTTTAAATTTATAAGTTCATTATTGTTATTAATTATTTCTTCAAATTTATTTTGAGGCATCTTTAATTTCATACTTCTGTCTAGAATTTCTTTTTCCAATCTCTTTTTATATGAGGAAATAAGTTTCTTTGATAATTTTAAATCCTGTTGATCCAAAACTTTATTAAAAATGTAATTTTATATTAGCGGAAAAAATTTTTTTATTTGAATTATTTCAACTATCACTTTGGAATGAAGTTATTAATTAAGAAGCGTTGCGTTAAGTTTGAAATTGTATTGTTTTTACTAGCTTTGTATTATTCTTAAATTCGATCTTTAAATTTTTACTTCAGGAATGTCAGTTTCAAAGAATAATCAACTATTGTCAGCCGATAAGAAATTAAATGATTTAAGCAATATAAAAGAATTTATTAATACTGCAAACTCAAGATTAGATGCAATAACCTCAATAACCAATAATTCACATGCAATCGCAGCAGACGCTGTAACAGCAATGATTTGCGAAAATCAAGATTCACTTAATTCAAAAATATCTTTAAATACAACTAACAAGATGTCCGTTTGTTTAAGAGATGGAGAAATAATCCTAAGGATTGTTGCTTATCTTTTAATTTCTAATGACGAATCAGTTTTAGAAAAAAGTTGTTTGAAGGATCTTAAAAATACTTATCTTGCTCTTGGGGTACCTTTAAGAAATGCAAGAAGGGTTTTTGAATTAATGCGAGATGCAACTATCTCTGATTTGAATTCAACAGTTAATAATATGCGTGGAAACAAAGGCTTTCTTCCTAAATTAATATCTGAAACAGAGTTTCAATTTGAAAGGATAATTAATCTTTTAAACTAGCTAAATTCCTTATCTCTGAAGTATGGGAAGTCTGTATAACTGAGTTATTTTCCAGATTTCTAATAGTAGAAAATCTGGATCTTACATGAGTGGATAAAAAGGAAATTCTTTCTTCGGAAACTGTTGATTTATAAATAGTTTTAATGTGTAAATTATTTTGTTCATCAACAAAATAATTGGATGATGAAATAAAGGATTCTGTATAACCTTTATTTCTTAAAACAATTCCTGAATTTTCATCTTTGGGTAAAAAAATCAGAATAGTTTCATCTCCCTCACTGATATCATCATTGTCCCAATCACTAATAGCTTGCCAGTTTATAGAAATGGCTATGCTCTCTAGGTTTAAACTAAATTTATAATTTTTAAAAATTTCAACGACTTTTTTATTTTTTTTGTTGATATGTTTTATATATATTTTACTAGTTGAGTTTTCAAATTCCTGAAAAGCTAAAGTGTGAGTACTTCTAATAGATTTCCACTCTCCTATACTTTTATCAATGAATTGATTAATTATTGTTAGATTCTTCGTCAAGTTTATCTTCTACGGAATGATTTTCTGCTTTTTGTATCATTCTTACCATTGAATCCACCATTAATCTCTTTGCAGAAGTTACTTTTAATCCAGAAGGAGTAGTTGATATTTGTTCTCCAGGGCGATCATATGAAGTTGGTCTAAATGGAGTCATCTAATAACTTTAAAAATTAATCGATTTCTATTCTTGCATGAATCATTATTTATATAGTTATTGTTTGCGAAAATGTCATATCTTTCTTCTTTGATTACAGAATTATCAACTGTTTTGTTATTTAGGCATTTTATTTTTTGCCAATCCTGAAATAGTCGCTAAAGCAAACATTCCCAATAGAGCAATCCCTAGAAATAATCCTGCTCCCTGGCTAACTCCAGCTCCTACTGCTACTAGTATAGAGTCACTGATTAGAAGACTTATTAATAATGCAGGAGTAAATATTTTCCAGCGAGTTCCTCCAATACCAATTGCGTAGCTTAGAAAATCAAAAAGGCCAGTCATTAGTAGACCTGTCATAAGAAAGAAATTTTCTTCTAGCTGGTTTTGATTAAAACTTTCAATCTTTTGCATTGCTTTCGGGCCTACTAAATTACGTACAGGAACCCGACCATAATTTCTTGCGATAAAGAAAGCAGCTTGGCAAAAAACGATATCAGAAAAGATTATTGTCATGTAACCTTTTTGAAATCCTAGTAATGAACCAGCTAGCAGAGAATAAGCTGAACTTGGAAGGGCAGGTAAAATAATACTTACTCCTCTGAGTATGAATATTCCAAAAGGAGCCCAAATCCCCATACTTTCTATTTTGTTCCTTAGAGGTTCAATCCCATAATTTTGGATTAAATAAATCAATACTACAAATATTGCTATAAAAAAAACTACTGAGAGAAATTTCTGTATTTTATTCATTATTTTTCTAATAAATTTATTGGAAGTAAATTCTTAATTTTAATATTTGATTCTATCTATAATAGAAATACTAATCAATAAAAATTTTTACAAATTTTTAATCTTTTATTTCCTACTAATAAAAAATTTTTGTATTCCATAAGTAGTCATGATTAATTCTAAGAATAAAGTTAACTCAATATTTTTTAGAAATTTCATTAATTTAGTCCTTTCGATTATCGTCTTCTTTTGTATTTCAATAAAAAAATCAGAAGCTTTGCCTCATGAATGGGTTGGAGTCCCTAAAAGTGAATACGGAGAGCAGTTATGGGATAGGCAAAGTATAAAAAGGAATGAGGATGGTTCTGTAAGAGTATTGAGTAAATTTATTCCCAAAACAAAAAGTGAAATTACTAAGGATATTCTCTATACAATGGATATAAATTGTTTTGAAAAATCATTTAGAGATGTTGATGTCTCAATAGATGAAGCAAATAGTAATTTCAATGATTTAGCTAATTGGCAAGATCCAAATGGAGATAAACTGATTTTGGGTGTTATTGGTCAAGTCTGCAGAGTCGAAAACTAAAAATTTTAAGTTATAAAAAAACGGAAATAACGAGTTCTCAATGATTTGAAAGTATAAAACCCTGTTTAGGAAGGGGTTTTAAAGGTGCCAGGACCCAGATTTGAACTGGGGACACGGCGATTTTCAGTCGCCTGCTCTACCAACTGAGCTATCCCGGCTCTAACCTATATACTTTAAATTA
>LUMH01000156.1_pt1 | contig 14970 bp, 16 predicted proteins | sample 730001 | NCBI WGS metagenome assembly LUMH01 (sample SAMN03860268, study PRJNA289734) | marine metagenome | biome: seawater column; feature: ocean; material: water; isolation source: Red Sea water column Station 34 - depth 25m | place: Saudi Arabia: Red Sea | collected 2011-10-15 | depth 25 m
AAGTGCTTTTTCTGAAGTTTGTACAATAATTGGTGGTGGAGATTCAGTTGCAGCAGTTGAAAAAGCAGGATTAGCTGAGAAAATGTCTCATATATCTACCGGAGGTGGGGCTAGTTTGGAACTTTTAGAAGGTAAAACTTTACCAGGTGTGGCTGCGTTAAACGACGCTTAGGCTATATCTCATCAACAATATCAATGCTCTTTGTGAAAGTAATCATTCCCTCAGGATGAGCTATGATTCCTGACCAAATTTGCATCCCTGGTTTTGAAGGGGCTCTTGTAATTTTAAAAATCCCTCCAGACGCCAATGGTTCCAATAATATTTCTTGTTCAAACAATGAATTAACTTGATGAGGTTTTATAGCTCCAGCAATAATTACTTCTTCAAGAGGCTTATTTAGAATTATATCGATATCGTATTTTGAACCAGTAAGAACTCTATCAGGAATTTTAAAACTAATATCTATTTTTTTATTATCGTTTCTTATTGTGGTGAATAAATTTTTGATAATCCCTTCACTTATTTTTCCATTTACGATTGAAAATAAATAATCAAATTTGGATTCGAGTATATATATTTCTCCGTTAACTATTTTTTCCCCAGAAACTTTTATTCGCAAAATATCTTCATCTGGAATATTAGATTTTAATCTTTTGATCTTCCATTTGCTGTTAGGGAAATCATTAATAATCTTTGAAAATTGTTTTGGAATATTTTGGTTTTCATCATTTCTAAAATTTTTTTTAATAAACTCTAAGTCTCGCTTATTTAATGAGGTTTCTAAATTTCTTATAAAATCAACTTTTAAAGTTTGCGTTATTGCTGAATAGGGGAGAATGAGATAAATAAATAAGTAGAGAGGGAATCCTATATTTCTGAATAAGTTTAAATTCAACATATTTATCATTTATTATTTTCATTCTACTAATTTAAGTTTTTATGTCTAAAAAAAATAATTTATTAGTTGCAGCTAGTGGAACAGGAGGCCATATTTTTCCAGCTTTAGCAGTTTCTAAAGAGGTGGAAGATGAGTGGAATATTCATTGGTTGGGTATTCAGCAAAGACTTGATGCGAATTTGATTCCCCAAAAATATAATTTGAAGACTTTGAATTTAAAGACACCAAGAAAAAATATTTTTTTGTTTTATCAATATATAAAAATTTTAATGTCAACTTTCCAAATAATTAGGATCTTAAAAGAAAAAAAAATTAACTTGGTTTTTACGACTGGAGGTTATATATCTGCCCCTACTATTGTTGCTTCAAAACTTCTAAAGATACCTATCATTATTCATGAATCAAATGTAGTTCCAGGAATGGTCACGAAATATTTTGGTTTTTTATGTAACTATGTTCTTTTAGGATTTAAAGAAACAAATTCTTATTTAAAAAATTGTAAAACTATTTTCACTGGAACACCTTTAAGAGAGCAATTCTATAAATTTAATTTTTTGCCAGAATGGGTTCCAAAAGGAAATGGACCTCTTTTGATTGTTATGGGAGGTAGTCAAGGAGCAAAAGCTATAAATCAAATTCTTTATGAATCTCTAGAGTTTTTAATAAAAAAACAATTTCGGATAGTTCATATTGTTGGCGAATCTCATCTAAAACCTTTTCATGTAAAAAACTCCAAAAATTATATTCAAAAGAAATTTACTAATGAAATAGCAGCTTTAATTCAAAACTGTGATCTTGTAATATCGAGATCTGGTGCAGGAACAATCAATGAATTAATGGAGGCTGAAAAACCTTCAATTTTAATTCCATATCCATATTCTAAAAATAATCATCAGGAGAAAAATGCCATGATTCTTGCTGCAAGTGGAGGCTCAGTTTTAATCAATCAGAATAATATGTCTAAAGAAGTTTTTGAAGAAACTCTAGAAAGAATTTTTAAAATAAAATCAAAAAAGGGAAAAAAACATTATGAAATATTAGATCTCATGAAGAAGAATATGGAAAATAATAATAAAATTAAATCTAAAAATGAGATTAAAAAGTATATTGATTATTTTTTAAAGGAATTCTGAATTTCTTCACATAAAAGAGTGTTATTTTTTCTATTCTGCAGACTTATTCTTGCCCACTTTTCGTCAAGAAATCTAAATGAAGTGCATTCTCTAAGCAATATTCCCTTATTTTCTAAGTATTTTATATTTGGCGACAAGGATGTTTCACTTTCTATTAAAAAAAAGTTGGTTGAAGAGTTATGAATTTTAAGGTTCTCTATTTTTAATAATTTTTCAAATACTCTCTTTTTTTCAATATTTATCCAGCTGTGAATCTGTTTTGTCCACTGTTCATAGAATTTCTTATTACTTAGTAGATCAATCCCGGCTTTAATAGAAAATGAATTTAAAGGCCAAGGATCTCTATTTATTTCCCATTGTTTAAGTTTTTTCGATGAGCCAATAACGTAACCTAATCTAAGACCAGGAATATTGAAGATTTTGGTCAAGCTTCTCAAGACTAATAAATTATCAAATCTTTTGGTTAATGGTATTAAAGATTCTTTGTCTCCATTAGGTGTTATGGATAAAAAAGCTTCATCGCAGATAACTAATTTATATTTTTTCACAACTTCCTCCAATGAATTCTTTTCCCATAATTGGCCGGTAGGGTTATGTGGATTTGTTATCCAAATAACATCACCTTTTGGATGAAGCGGAAATGATTGAGGAAAAATATCACTCCAGTTTTTTGGTAATTCGCAATGTATAAAATTGCTATTCCAACAATTTAAAGATCTTTCATAATCAACAAATGATGGAGAAGGAATACAACTTATTCCGAATTTGGATGCTTCATAACCTGCCCAGGTTATTAATTCAGAAGCTCCATTTCCAGGCAATATATTGTCTGGATTTATCCCATGAAATTTGCCGATTATTTCTTTCAGATCACTCAAGTTTCTTTCTGGGTAATATCTAAAGCCAAGATTCTTAATTTCCGCATTTATTGAATCTATTAGTATTTGAGGGGGATCAAAGGGTACTAATGATGCACTTGCATCAATGATTTCGGATGGTAATAAATTTAATTTTTTCGCAATTGCATATACATTTCCACCGTGCTTCAAGTTTGATCCTTGCATGGCTAACGTTGAGTAATCATGAGGTTCATTATTCATTCTCTAATTTTATTCAACCCATTTTAAATCTGATCCAATTGCATCTTTTATACTAGATAATTGATGGTTATTGAGTTGCTTTATAATTCCCTCAAGTATATCTGGTACTAATTGTGGACCCTTATATATCCATCCTGTATAAAGTTGAATTAATGATGCTCCAGAACAAATTCTTTCCCAAGCTGACTCAGGACTATCTATTCCACCAACCCCAATTAAAATAATCTTTTTATCAATATTATGTATATGTTTTATTATTTGATTTGCTTTTTTTTGGAGAGGCCTTCCACTTAATCCTCCATTCTCTTGAGAGAGTAATAATCCAGTTTGCCTGATCTTTCTATTTTCAAGACCTAATCTATCAATGCTGGTGTTTGTAGCAATTATTCCATCGATGTTTTCCTCGATTATTAATTGGCAAATATCTTCAATATCTTTAAGGCCTAAATCTGGCGCAATTTTTACAAATAATGGTGGACAATTAGGTAAGTTTTTAATTTCTCTAAGAAGTTCTTTTAGAAGAATTGGATCTTGTAATTTTCTTAGTCCTTCAGTATTTGGAGAACTAACGTTTATTGCTGCGTAATCACAATATGGAATTAATAATTTTAGAGAAGTTAAATAATCATCTTTTGCTTGAGATAAACCTGTAATTTTTGACTTCCCGAAATTTATCCCTAAACAAATATTCTCCCTGTTTTTTTTAAACTCAATACCTTGTTCGACAAAGTTTTTAACTAGATTTTCAGCACCATTATTATTGAAACCCATTCTATTTAATGCTGCTTCTTCTTCTGCCAATCTAAATAACCTTGGTTTGGGATTTCCATTCTGAGCAAATTTAGTTACTGTACCAAGCTCAGCAAATCCAAAACCAAAATCTTTCCATATATTTGCGGCATTTCCATTTTTGTCAAAACCCGCAGCTAAACCAATTGGATTACAAAAATTTATTCCACATATGTTCTGAGTTAACCTTTTATCAACTACAGAAAATTCTTCATTTAGATTTTTTAAGATAGAAGATACTATAGGCCAATTATATTTTCTTGAACTGAATGATAGGAGACTAAGAGATAAATTTGTTAAGTATTCTGCATCAATTCCAGAGTCTTTTTTTAATACAGGGGTAATCAAGTTTTTATAAAGATTTTTAAATCCCCCCTTCTTATCATTCATAAAAAATTAGGCTTCTTTTTTTTCTATTATCCAATATTTTTTATCTTTAGGAATCAATCTCCAATTACGCCATTCAAAAAGTGAATATTGTTTTATCTTTAAGTGGTTTTCATCACCTAATAAGGTGTCTAGTTCAGGTGAACTTAAAAGGTACTTTTTTTCTGCAAATTTTTTAATTAATTCATTGCGGGAAAATAATTCCTGAATTTCTGCAGGTGCATTTTTTTCAAAAAAATCAACTGAGGATTCTACTTTTTTTAAGTTACTTTCTATAGATATACCTTTGCTGTAATTAGTTGCAATTTTATCAACCCTATCATTTTGTTTATCCCCGCTATGACCTTTAACATATTCCATTATTAGGCCATTAATTCTTAATTGATCAATTTTTTGCCATAGATCAAGATTTTGAACTGGTTTTCCTGAACTTGTTTTCCATCCATTTCTCTTCCAATTAATAATCCATTTTGTATAACCCTCTATGACATATTTACTATCAGTTCTTAGTTTAAAGTTCTCTTTTAATTTGTAGGTTTTTAATTTCTCAAGAGTTTTTATAGCCGCAGTGAGTTCCATTCTATTATTAGTAGTATTTTGCTCGGAACCACCTATTTCTAATTCGCTGTTATCGTCAAAAATTATTAAACCGCCCCAACCACCTGGGCCTGGATTACCACTGCAGGCTCCATCTGTTGCGGCTTCAATCGCAATACTATCACTATTCATAATTTTTGAAGCCGATATTAAGGTTATCGGCTTGAAAAAATGTACTCTTACTTAAGTGTAACTTTACCGCCAGCTTCTTCAATCTCTTTCTTTAAAGATTCAGCATCTGCTTTAGCAATTCCTTCTTTTACTGTTTTTGGTGCAGATTCAACAAGTGCTTTTGCATCGCCAAGACCTAGACCAGTTGCATTTCTTACAACCTTAAGTACTTTGATTTTTGCAGCTGCATCAAAGCTTTCGAGAACTACATCAAATTCAGTTTTTTCTTCAGCAGCGCCACCATCTGCGTCACCGCCAGCTGCTCCTGGAGCTGCCATTACTACACCTGCAGAAGCTGCAGCAGATACACCAAAAGCCTCTTCAATTTGCTTTACAAGCTCAGATGCTTCTAAAAGTGATAGAGATTTTAATGATTCAAGAATTTCTTCAGTTTTTGCGGACATTTTCTTAAAAGTTAATTAGGGTTTGAATTTAAGATTCTGATTTTTCAGAATGTTGTTTAAGTGATCTAGCAAGTCCAGAAGGCACTTCATTGATAGAGATCGCAATTTTTGTTGCTACGCCATTTAGAGCGCCAGCAATTTTTGCCATCAATACTTCTTTAGATGGAAGACTTGCAATTTCTTTTATTTCAGAATCGCTAAGAAGTCTGCCTTCAAATAAAGCTCCTTTGGTTTCGGATTTTTTGGTGTCTTTTTGAAAAGATTGGATCGCTTTTACAGCACCACCAACATCTTCTTTAATTAAGACAAAAGCATTTGTTCCGGTCAGTAAAGATTCAAGATCGTTCCAATTACTATCTCCATCAATAGCTTTGCGCATTAATGAATTTTTAGTAACTTTGCAGATGCCGTTAGTTGTTTGCAATCTAGATCGCAAATCTGACATCTCTTTGATAGTTAAACCTTTATAGTCAAGAACTACAGCCATTTCCGAGTCGTTTAATAGAGATTTAATCTCAGTAACGATTTGTTGCTTATTCTCTAGTGTTCGGCCCATTGATGTTTTTTGGATCGTAATTTAGGGAGAGCAGGAAATGCGGCAAAGTTCTTTTAAAGAGGCCGCTTTTATTAGATCCAAAAAGAAATAATTTAAGACGAGTCCTCGGTAGGAATTAAAAATTTAGAATAACTAAATCAACCTACTTTCTTTGGCCGTATTATTGCAATTTAAATTATACTACAAAGCGTTAACCTTCAGGTTGGTAATCTTGTACAGCATTTATGTCAACTTGAACTGAAGGCCCCATTGTTGAAGTTACATAAAAAGTTTTCCAATACTTTCCTTTAGCTCCACTTGGTTTATTTTTATCAATTGATTCTTGTAAGGTTTTTAAGTTGTCAAATAGAGCCTCTTTTGTGAAACTTGCTTTTCCAAAGCGGACATGAACGATTCCAGCCTTATCTGCTCTAAATTCGAGCTTACCAGCTTTGAATTCTTTTATTGCATTAGCAATGTCATTAGTTACTGTCCCAGCTTTAGGATTAGGCATTAAACCTCTAGGTCCTAAAACTCTTCCTAATTTTGCAACCTTTGGCATCATATCTGGAGTTGCAATAAGTAGATCAAACTCCATATTTCCTTTGTTGATGCTTTCCACAAGATCTTCTTCGCCAAATAAATCTGCACCAGCAGCCTTAGCTTTCGATACATTCTCACCGCTTGTAATTACTGCAATTTTGATGCTTTGGCCAGTACCATGTGGTAATGCAACAGTGGTCCTTAATTGTTGATCAGTATATTTTGGATCAATACCTAGACGTATATGTGCTTCAATAGTTTCATCAAATTTTGCATTAGCATTTTCCTTGATAATACTAAGAGCTTCAAGTGGTGCGTAAATGCGATCTTCTATCTTTGTTGATAGAGCCGCCATTCTTTTAGATAGTTTTTTCATAATAATATTGGGTGCAAACGGTTATTAACTAACCTCCCCTAAATAGTGAGAAATTTTGTATTGAACTCAATCAGTGATAGAGACGCCCATATTACGAGCAGTACCCTCAATTACTTTCATTGCTGATTCAACACTAGAACAGTTTAGATCAGGAAGCTTAGTTTTGGCTATTTCTTCTAATTGAGCTTTACTTATATTCCCAACAGAGCCTTTTGCGGATTCACCTGAACCTTTCTCTATACCAGCTGCTTTTGTTATTAAGACGGAAGCAGGAGGTGTTTTTGTGATAAAAGTAAAGCTTCTATCTTCAAAAACAGAAATCTCGACTGGAATTACAAAACCTGCTTTATCTTGTGTCCTTGCGTTGTATTCTTTGCAAAATGCCATGATATTGACACCATGTTGTCCTAAAGCTGGCCCTACAGGAGGAGCAGGATTTGCTTTGCCTGCTTGTAGAGCAAGCTTGATAACTGCAACAATTTTTTTTGCCATTAGATTAGAGAATTTAAGCTGGAGTAGAAAATCATAATTTTACTCGATAAACAAGAACAATTAGAAATTAATTTTGTTTATTGATTTGGGAGAATTCTAATTCTACAGGAGTCTCGCGCCCAAATATTGAAAGTAATGCTTTTAATTTATTTCTTTCTCCGGAAACTTCTATAACTTCTCCCTGGAAATCCTTGAATGGACCGCTAGTTACAATGATTCTATCTTTTTCTTCAATATCTAACTTGATTACAGCTTTTTTCTCTGATGCGCGCTTAAAGATTCTATTAACTTCTTGTCTTGATAATGGTCGAGGTTTGATATGACCTCGCGATCTTCCGCTGCCTCTACCGTCTTCAGCACCGACAAAGTTAATTACATTTGGAGTACTTTTAACAGCCATCATTGTATCTTCATCCAAAATCATTCTTACGAGGACATAACCTGGGAAAACTTTTTCTTCAGTAGTTTGTCTGCTTCCATCTTTTTTTAATTTAATTCCTGGAGTTTGGGGAATTTCAATTTCAATGATTCTATTATTAACACCTAAAGTTACTGATCTCTGCTCAAGAGTCGCTTTTACTTTTTTTTCACAGCTTGATGCTACTTGAACTGCATACCATCTTGCGATGCTTGTATTTGCTTTTGAAGAAGCAAGGTTTGTAGTTAATTCATTACTCATTTTTCTGGAAGCTTAATTAAGATCTTTATTAATGGATATTCGGGAGATAATTCAACCAAAAATTTGCGAGGCTGCCCATCCATAGAATCTGCTAACAGAAGCAATGGCTGCAGCAGAAAAAGATACCATAATTATAACTGCTACTGATTCGCTAAAAAGTTGTTGTTTGTTAGGCCACACGACAAGTTTAAGCTCATCGTAGGTAGATCTAAAAAAATTATTCTTTTTTTTAGGCTCTTCAACTTCAGGAGAATCCTTTTTAAGAGGTTCTTTATTAGTAGTAGGACTTGTCACAAAATTTTTTTGAAATTAAGCTTTATGCTTTAGTTTTTATTTTAGCTTATTGATTTACTCCTCAGCTAGGTTTGAAAACGATCTCATCTTTTTTAGCAGGGTTAAGTTTAATTGTTATATTTTTTTTATTTTTGAAGTTATCCTCTAAAAGTTTTGCAGCCAAGGGATTTTCTATTTGTCTTCTAAGTTCCCTGCTAAGTGGCCTAGCACCATATTCAGGTTCGTAAGAATCGTTTGCAATTTTGTTGATAACTTTTTTGTCTATAGCGATATTTATTTTCTGCTCAAGTAGCAGGTTCTTTAAATCTTCTGTTTGTAGAATGATTATTTTTTGAAGTTCATCAATAGATAATGGATCAAACTTTACCACTTCGTCAATTCTATTTAAAAATTCAGGTCTAAAAATTGAAGACAATGCATTACTAATTGAATCATCTAGAGTTTGTTGATCTTTTTCTAACTTTCCCTCACTTTTAGAAATCTTTTGTGAATACTCCAGTATAGATTTACCAGCTAGGTTACTTGTCATAATGATTACCGTATTTTTGAAATCTACGGTCCTTCCTTGAGAGTCCGTTAATCTTCCTTCATCTAAGACTTGCAAAAGGATATTAAATACTTCTGCATGTGCTTTTTCTATCTCATCAAGAAGTATTACTGAATAGGGTTTACGTCTTACAGCTTCAGTTAATTGACCTCCCTCTTCATAACCAACATAACCTGGGGGAGCTCCTAAAAGTCTTGCTACGGCATTTTTCTCCATATATTCACTCATGTCTAATCTTAAAAGTGCGTCTTCTTCATCAAATAAAGCTGTTGCAAGAGATTTTGCTAATTCTGTTTTACCAACACCAGTAGGACCCATAAATAAAAAAGATCCAATAGGTCTTTTAGGACTTTTCATGCCAACTCGAGCTCTTCTAATTGCAGCAGAAACAGCTTCTATGGCTTTTTCTTGTCCAATAACTTTTTCACTTAGTTCTGTTTCTAGATTGACTAATTTCTTACGTTCATTTGAAACTACTTTAGAAATTGGAATACCTGTGATTTTTGATATAACATCTGCAATATCATCAGGTTCAACTTGATATTTAAAAGGGAAATTTCTATTTTTCTTTATTTTATTAAAGTTCTCTTCAACTTTTTGTATGTCATTCACTATTTCACTTAACTCTTCTTCAAGCTTTTCTAAATAATCTAGATCATTTTCAATTTCTCGATTTGATTTATCTTTAATTTGTTTGGTTAGCTTATCTTCTTCTTTCATTAAAATAGATAATTCCTCCATTTCTTCACGTAAATTGTTCCAATTTTCCAAAAGAACGTTCAATTTTGCCTCTGATTGTTGTCTATTATTCAATAGTTTTTCTTGAGCTTCGATATTTTCTCCTTGCAAATTATTCAATTTTTCATCAATAGTATTAAGTTTGTTTTCTTGTTGGAGAATGATTTGAGGCATATTATTAGACTCGATTTTCAACTGTGCAGCTGCTTCATCAATTAAATCTATTGCACTATCAGGGAGACATTTATCGCTGATGTATCTATCGGCCAATTTTGCAGAATAGTTTACAGCCTCTTCAGAAATTTTTATGCCATGATGTGATTCATATTTCTTTTTGATCCCTTGTAATATTTTTGCGCTTAATTCTACTGAAGGTTCATTAACAGCTATCTTTTGAAAGCAATTATTTAATGCCTGATCTTTTTCAATAGTTTCACGAAATTTCTCAGGTGTTGTTGTACCGATACATCTAAGTTCTCCTTCAGCTAGTAAAGGTTTTAAGATATTACTGATGTCGGTAGAAGATCTGTCAGAACTTAATATTGAGTGAATTTCATCAATAAATAGAATCATTCCTTGGTTTGGATTATTTAGTTCCTGCATTATTAAGCTTAGTCTTTCCTCTAGTTGACCTCTAAATTTGGTCCCAGAAACTAATGCACCTAAGTCAAGTGAAATAATTTTTAAGTCCTTTAAAGTATCAGGAACTTTTTTGTCTACAATTAATTGAGCAAGTAATTTTGCAATTGAGGTTTTACCAACTCCAGGATTGCCAATAAGTATAGGGTTATTTTTGTTTCTTCTGCAGAGTACCCTCATTAAATTATTGATCTCATTTTCTCTTCCTAAAACGGGATCCAGTAAGCCTTTTTTAGCTGATTCTGTTAAATCTTTTCCATAAATTGAAAGAGCATTTTCATCTTTTCCAACTTGTTTTTTGGTTTCAATTTGAAGTTCACTTTTCGGTAATGGAACAATAGCTTTTTTAAATTTTTCTTCTTTTACAAAAGTCTCGTTAGTCTCGTTGTTTGATTCAAAATTAGATTGATTATTTATTTCAATTACATTCCCATAATTAAAAGAATCTTTTGATTGATTAATATTTGGGTAAAACTTTAATTCTTCCTCTAATTTTTCCATTGAAAGGTTTCCTTCTTCAAAAACATAATTTCCAATTCTTAAATCTCTTCCAAGAGCAATTAGTAAATGAGGGATTTCTATTAATCTCGATCCCCATTGAGTTTTAATCTGATTCGCGTTATCTAATAAAATTTCTAAATCTTCTCCGATAGTAAAAATATCTGACTCATTTGTTGGTGTCTCTTCTAAAAAATCTTCTGTTATGTCTAAAACTGTATCTTGGTCGATTGATAATTTTTCAATGAAGGCAAAGAATTCACTTGATGAGAACAATGTATGAATTATGTGTTCAATATTAAATTCGCTATGATCCCATTTTTTTGCGGTTTCTTCCCCTAATAAAAGAAGATTCCAACTAATATCGCTAAATAGTTCAGGACTGGATGTAAGTGTTTCTCTCATAAACTATAAAAACTATAGTTGATTATTAATTAATATTCTAAATAGGATCTGCATTAATAATCATCCAATAATTTTCAAATTGTAAGATGAATTTGAAAATTATTTAGATGAGAGGATTTGCGGGGACTTTAGAATGAAAAAAACGGTAAATAATATCTAAGCTCTTATAAAATTAAAAATTATAGTTGGTTAACAAATATATTTCAGATATTAGCCAAATAGTTCAGCTATTAATAGGATTTAAATAGTAATAATTAAATTGTGAAAGAAACTATTGATTTTCTTATTGATACTGTTGAAGCAAGGCAAGTCCTTGATTCAAGAGGTAATCCAACTGTAGAGGCAGAAGTATTTTTGGAATGTGGTGCAAGTGGTAGAGCAATTGTTCCCAGCGGAGCTAGCACTGGTGCTCATGAGGCACATGAATTAAGAGATGGTGGTTCGAAATATATGGGAAAAGGCGTTTTGAATGCTGTTAATAAAATTCATGAAACAATATCGCCGGCTTTATGTGGTTTGTCATCTTTAGATCAAACTGCAGTAGATAAATTAATGATTGAAATTGATGGAACTCCTAATAAGTCTAACCTTGGAGCAAATTCAATCCTTGCAGTAAGTCTTGCAACTGCTAGAGCATCAGCAAATGCTTTAGACATTCCCCTATATAGATATCTTGGAGATCCATTATCCAATCTTCTTCCAGTCCCATTGATGAATGTAATAAATGGTGGTGCTCATGCACCAAATAGTCTTGATTTTCAGGAATTTATGCTTGTCCCACATGGAGTTAATAATTTCAGTGAATCATTAAGAATGGGTACTGAAATTTTTCACTCATTAAAATCATTACTTGATCAAAAAGGTCTATCTACTGCTGTAGGCGATGAGGGTGGATTTGCCCCGAATTTGTCATCAAGCGAAGAAGCAGGGGACTTATTATTAGAAGCAATTCAAAAAGCCGGATTTAAGCCTGGTGAGCAGGTATCTTTAGCTTTAGATGCTGCTAGTACTGAATTTTATAGTGATGGTATTTATAAATATGAAGGTAAAAGTTTAAATAGTTCTGAAATGATTTCATATCTTTCAAGATTAGTTTCTAATTATCCAATAGTTTCAATAGAGGACGGTTTAGCTGAGGATGATTGGGAGGGTTGGTCAGAATTAAACAAAGAATTAGGGAATAAAGTTCAGCTTGTAGGTGATGATTTATTCGTTACTAATACAGAAAGATTACGGAAAGGGATTATAGAAAAATCTGCCAATTCAATCCTAATAAAGGTAAATCAAATTGGAACATTAACTGAAACTTTGGAAGCTATTGAGTTAGCTAAAATGTCTGGTTTCACAAGTGTTATAAGTCATAGAAGTGGTGAGACTGAAGATACAACAATTGCAGATTTATCTGTCGCCACAAGATCGGGTCAGATCAAGACTGGCTCTTTGAGCAGAAGTGAAAGGATTGCAAAATATAATAGGCTTTTAAAAATTGAGGAGGAATTAGGAAATCAAGCAAGATTCGCTGGAGCTTTAGGTTTAGGTCCCAAAAATATATAGTTTTTTTAGCGCTTAAGTTTTTCTAAACGTGAGCCTTTTCTCATACTTAATTGGCACTTTATCCAATCAATACTTATTGGTAGTGCAAAAAAAAGTGGCAACAATGCAAAATTATTTTGTTTATTGGTTACAAGTAAAGCAGATGCAATTGATAAGCTTCCTATAAGAATTGAATGGCCTAAAGTTTTTTGAGCAGTAAACATTTTTTTGAATTGCCTATCAGACTCTCCCATTCTTATTTGCAATTGTAAATCGCCCTGTTCTAATCTTTCTAAACTTTCATCTATTCTTTTGGGAATTCCAACAGCTTTCGATCCTAGTTCACCTACTTGCCTTCCAAATTGGTTAATTAAATCGTTGGGAGTTTGATTATTTGAAGTCATAAGTTCTATTAAATAAGGCTTGGTAACTGATACAAGGTTAAACCCTGGATCAAGCATTCTACCAACTCCTTCAAAAGTTGATAAAGCTCTCATCACAAAGATTAAATCTACTGGCAGTTGAAATGGCGTTTCATAAACCAGTTCGTATAAATCTCCAGATAATTTTTCAATAATATTAGGACTAAATGGCGGAGTTAAGGCTTCTTTAAGCATCAATCTGACTAATCTTCTGACTGGTCCTACATCAATATCTTTTGAAATTAGCCCAGCTTGTTGTAATTGACTAACAAGTGATGAGGCGTCTCTAAGAGCAGCAGCCTTAACCATCCCCCCTAATCTTGTTTGAAGATTATTTGAGATTTTCTAAATCGCTTATTTTTGTCCCTTCTACATAACTTAAACAAAGCACTTTTTCACTGCTCATATCCCAAATTACTTCAGGAACTTCAACATTTTCATCATCAAGAAATTGCTGCCTAAATCTTGCTGCATATTGCGCTTCGCAATTAAAATCAAGTTCTTTCATCAGAACTTTCCTACACTCTTTAGCAATCTCAACCCAGTTTCTACCTCGACTCCAATTCTTATTTTTCTGCAATAATCCTGCTATTTGCTGCATTATGCCCAAATCGATAATAAACAATTCTTTTAAATTGGGTCTTTGAACTTTAAAAACTACTTTCTTACCATCTTTTAAAGTCGCCCTATGAACCTGAGCTAGTGATGCTGATCCAACCGGATCACATATTATTTGATCTATTTCATTAAACTTAGACCCTAGTTCATTTCTTATAGTCTCTTCAACTTGCGTAAATGAAAAATTAGGAACTTGATCCTGCAATTTAGACAATTCCTGTATCCAGGTATTAGGAATTAAATCAGGTCTCGCTGATAATAATTGTCCAATTTTAATAAATGCTGAACCAAGCTTTATTAATTGATTAGTAAACCACCTAGCTCTTTTAATTTGGACCCTACTTTTTTCATTCTTCTTAGCTTGGAAAATTGTAAATCTAATATTATCTATCCACAAATTTATTAAAAGTGAAATCAGAGTTATCCAAATAAGAAAGGCCCTCTTCAACTTTTTTAAACGATAATGAAGAATGTGAAAACTCATTTCATTTGATTATTTGTGGTTTTATTAAAGAGATCAATTTGTTTATTGATATCTTCAATTTCATTTAAAGCTTTTTTTATTTTGGAATCTTGATAAGTATTTGCAGACTCATTTTCTTGAATATTTTCGGCTTTTTCCATTCTTGAGGCTTGTCAACCAATATCTCGTTTAATTTTTCGGTTACTTTCTTAATGGCAGCTTTTAAAAGGTAATCAGAGTTGGTCATGAAAAATATAATGTTTCTACAGCAATTAATTTTGCATATTAACTAATAATAGATCAATTCAGAACATTTCACGTACCTGATCATTTTGATAATTAATTTTTTATGTTTTTCCTATGTAAGTTTGTTTCTATATTATGCTTTTTTCTCTTTTTTCTTTTAACTTATATCTATATAGAGGTTTAGGTATTTACATTAAAATATCTTCTAACCAAGAACTCATCTAATTAACTACTAAAAAGGAGTTTTTAAAAATTGGAAATCATTGAGTCAGATGTAGTTATTATCGGAGGAGGCCCGGCTGGATGTACTTGCGCACTTTATACATCTCGTTCAAACTTAAAGACAGTCATTTTAGATAAAAATCCATCTGTTGGCGCCTTAGCAATAACTCATCAAATCGCTAATTATCCAGGTGTTCCGGTAGATATAAGTGGGGAGAAATTACTTACTCTAATGAGAGA
>LUMH01000166.1_pt1 | contig 14927 bp, 18 predicted proteins | sample 730001 | NCBI WGS metagenome assembly LUMH01 (sample SAMN03860268, study PRJNA289734) | marine metagenome | biome: seawater column; feature: ocean; material: water; isolation source: Red Sea water column Station 34 - depth 25m | place: Saudi Arabia: Red Sea | collected 2011-10-15 | depth 25 m
GAAACTTATACCTGATATCAATCCACCAAGATAACCATTTAATTTAAAACCTATATATATTGCCAATTGAGTAGATATCGGCCCTGGAAGTATTTGACATAATCCAATACCTTTTTCAAAAGATTGATTTGATATCAATTTTTTATTATTTATAAGTTCATCTTCGAATAAGGAAATATGAGCATAGGGTCCTCCAAAACTTAAAATACCAATTTTTAGGAAAGTTTTTGCAAGTTCAATTAAGGATATTTTTGCCATTAAAATATTCTAATTCCTAAAAATTAGTCTTTATGGAGCTGATAAGCTTTGTTTGATTGATGGTAATTTAAGACTCGAAATCCAAGATAATAATATTAGAAGTGATGAAAAATAAAGACAATATTGAAGACCAATACTCGGATTTCTCCCAATCATAAATAGTAAGCCAGATAGTAATGTTCCAACTAGTCTTCCAGCAGCATTTGCCATGTAATAGAAGCCAACATTTAAACTGACTTTTTCATTATCAGAGTAGGCCAAAATCATATAAGAATGTGTAGAGGAATTCATTGCAAAAACAAATCCAAAAATAGTAAGTCCTAAAATTATTGCTATCGATGGAGAACTTTCTCTCCATAATGCGACTCCTATCAAAGATGGTATGACCATTAATACGGCACTCCAAAATTGGATAGCTTTACGATCTGGACTTTCTTTCTGGCCCCACATCTTTCTAATTGCTGGAGCCGAAGCCTGAACAATTCCATAACCTATTACCCAGGCCCCAAGAAATAATCCTATTTCCATGTAGTCCCAACCAAATGCCATATCTAGGAATACTGGAAGAGCTACAACAAACCAAACATCTCTTGCTCCAAAAAGAAAGAATCTTGCTGCTGAAAGAATATTTATTGCATTTGATTTTGAAAAAAGATCATTAAAAGCTGGTTTGGTTTTCATCTTGCCAATTTCTCCAGGCAAAATTAATGTCAATAAAAAGGCTAAGCAGAGTCCAAAACCCATAATTCCTACAGCATTATTGAATCCAAATAACTTATATAAAAGTCCACCCAAGAAAAAGCCAACTCCCTTAAGAGCATTTTTAGATCCAGTTAAAATAGCAACCCATTTAAAAAGTTGTTTTTGGCCAGTATCATTGCCATCATTTGTCTCTGGAACTACTGTCTTAACAGCACTTTTAGCACTCATTTTGTTTAAATCTTTTGCTATCCCACTAACTGCTTGAGCAACCATAACGTATGCGACACTAAAAATTACCGGCCAATCTTCCTTAACTGGAATAAGCATAAAAAGAGCGATGATTTGCAGGATAGTCCCAATCCATAAAGTAAGCCTTAATCCATATCTTGCTCCTATCCAACCACCATAAAGATTAGTAATTATTCCAAAAAACTCATAAAAAAGGAAAAGTAAAGCAATTTGTAGAGTTGTGTAACCTAGCTCATGAAAGTGACCAACAACTAATAATCTTAATGCGCCGTCAGTAAGCGTGAACGCCCAATAGTTTGCTGTTACAACACTATATTGTTGAATATTAGATAACTTCATAAAGACATAAATTAAATCTCTTTTTTGATTACATATTCAGTAAGATCTGCAAGTCTGCAGCTGTAACCCCACTCGTTGTCATACCAAGCGTATATTTTTAATAAATTTGAATTAACAACCATCGTTGATAAACTATCAACTATTGAACTTCTAGAGTCATTTACATAATCTGCAGAAACTAAAGGTCTTTCTTCGTAGCCAAGAATTCCTTTTAAATAAGTTTCTGAAGCTTCCTTAAGTGCCAAATTTACTTGTTCAACTGTCACTTTATTATTTAATTCAAAAACTGCATCTGTTAAAGAACCATTAAGTAGAGGAACTCTTACTGCATGGCCATTTAATTTTCCTTTTAATTCTGGAAAGATCTCAGCGATAGCTTTAGCAGATCCAGTGGTAGTAGGTATTAAACTTTGCATACATCCTCTTGCTCTCCTCAAATCACTTTTATAAAAATCTACAGGAACTTGAGTGTTAGTGACATCGTGAATAGTTGTAATAGCGCCATGTTTAATTGAGAAATTTTCATTAATTACCTTTACTATCGGAGCTAAACAATTTGTAGTGCAGGATGCTGCAGTTACTAATTTATGTTTGGAGGGGTCATAAAGACTTTGATTTATACCGTAAACAATATTAAGTGATTCAGCTTCTGCAACAATTCCTTTGACTGGACAAGCTACTATTACTCTTTTCATCCCAAGAGAATCAAAATAGGGATTTAGTTTTTCTGGCTTTTTATTCTTTCCTGTACATTCCAAAACAAGATCAACCGAAGATTTATTCCATGGAACATCAAGATAGTTCTTTGTTGATGTAAAGGAAATTTTTTTACCTTCAATTATTATTTCGTTGTCATTAGAAGTTATATTTTTATTCCATCTTCCATGAACAGAATCAAACTCTAGTAGATGAGATGCAGTTAAAGAATCCCCACTTATTTCATTTATATGAGTTATTTCTATATCTTTTCTTTCCCATAAAATTCTTAAAACTAACCTACCAATTCTTCCAAATCCGTTAATTCCAATTTTCATAACAAATATCGAAACCAAGGTTATTATATATCAAAAATAATTGATACATCAATATTCCTTGATATGTGTAATTGATTTTTTTAGGTTAATATTTAAGAAGTTAATGATCTTTTAATTTTGTTAGAACAACTTAAAAAGATTAATAGTGAGCAATTCATTGGGATAATGGAGTCCCTTTCTGATCCGATTAGAATAAATATTCTTGAATTAATGATGGGTGGAGAGATATGCGTTTGCGACATAGTTAAAGTAACTGGATTATCTCAATCAAAAATTTCTTATCACATAAAGATCCTAAAAGATTCAGGTCTTATCTCTGATAGACAAGAGGGTAGATGGGTTTACTACAAATTAGATTTGGAAGTATTATCAGATATTAAAAATTGGATGGGTAATTTAATTCAGTCATCATCAAGTAAAAGATCTTGTGAATAAATGGTTTTTAACATAGCGGGCGATGAAGACAGCAAAGCCAACATATGAAGTAGTTAAATCAATTTGTTCTAAATGCCAAGACGAATCTGGATCTACAGATTTTTATGAAGAAATTAAATCTCAAAAATATCGGTAAGTAATAAGCGTTTCCTTTACTCCATAATTTCTCTTAAGTAATAATTAATATTTGGCAAGATTTTACAGATGAAGAAATAAATTAGTTCCGCTATATTGAATTTAAATAACATATTAAAGATTGAGGAGGTAAAACTTCTTTTAAATTAAATTCTTCTGATTTGAAAATTATTTTTGAAACAGTTTTTGATAAGTTGAATGCGCTCAATCTACTTCTATTGACGTAAATTGTAATTTTATTTTTTTTTGATTTAAAATTTCCGCAAAGAATATCTTTTTCTGGAGATGTCCACTTAATTCCATTTTTTATAAAAATTCTATATGTTTTCCTAAATTCAATTATAGATTTTATGAACTCTCTAATATCATCATTATATTTATTATTACAAGGAAAACTTTCTCTACAATGGGGTTCGGCCCCCCCAGATAAACCAATTTCTGTTCCATAATAAATGCACGGAACTCCTTTATTTATAAAAAGTAAGAAAAGTGCTAGTTTTAAACTTTTAATATCTTTAGCTAATGTATTTAGTGCCCTAGGCACATCATGACTATCTAATAAATTGAGATTTCCATTATTAATTTCGTTAGAATACCAAGATTCCGTAATCTTTAAAATATTAATGTATTCTTTAGAAGTTAAATTTTTTAATGGGTAAAAAGAATTTTTATAGGGAGAATTTAACTTAAAATCGGCGACCCAAGATATAGTGCTCCATCCAACTCGATAATTCATCACCCCATCAAAATATTTTTTATTTAACCATTTTCTAGCATCACCCCAAATTTCTCCTACAACCCAAACTTCTGAATTGATTCTTTTCATTTCATAATTAAATTTATCCCAAAAAGAAAAAGGGATCTCTTCTGCCACATCTAATCTCCAGCCATCAATACCTTTTTCAACCCAGTATTTCCCAACAGATAAAAGAAAATCTTCCACATCCTTATTTTCAAAATTAAATTTAGGTAATGCAGGATCATTCCACCAACAATCGTAACCGCAGGTTTCATTCTCCTTTGGATACGCCTTAAATGGAGTTTCATGTAACTTAAACCAATTTTTATAGGGAGAACTTTTACCGTTCTCAATTATGTGGTGAAAAGGCCAAAAACCTCTGCCACAATGATTAAATACACCATCTAAAACAATAAAAATATCTCTTTTATGCGCCTCATCAATTAGAGAGTAAAGTGCCTCATCCCCTCCTAAAATAGGATCAACTTTAAAATAATCATAGGTATGGTAACGATGGTTAGCTGCTGAAGAAAAAATTGGATTTAGATAAATACAATTGATTCCAATTCCTTTTAGATAATCTAATCTTTCTATAACGCCGAATAAATCTCCTCCCCGAAAACCTTGTAAGTCTGGGGGATCTTCCCAATTCATAAATTCAAAATTATTCTTTTTATATGATGTTTTACTTCTTTTAAATCGATCTGGAAAAATCTGATAAACAACTGCATTTTCAACCCACGATGGTAGTTTTAAAGTTGGATTATTGTGATCTTTTAAAGGCATTTTTAAATGTAATAAATTTTTAAAATCTAAATAATTAGATTCAAAACATAATCAGTGTGAAATTTTAAAGGCTTTATAAGTATCTTTAAATACATAAATTAATTGAATATATTTTGATAACAACAAAAGATGTACTTTTAATTTATAAATATATGCATGGTTGATATGTAGAATGTTTGCTTTTTAGCAAATTAAAATAAACAAAAACAATATGTTGAAGCCATATACAGTGCATTACCGTGATTTTCAAAATATAAGATTAGAAAATTGTTTTTATGCTTCTGACGCTTACGAGGCTAGAACATTAGCAATGGAACTTAATAAGTATATAAATAATCATCCAAACTGTATAGACTTAATAAGATGTGAAAATTGAATAATATTTCTAGTAATTTAAAGTAAAAATCCATTCAAATACACTTAAATTCTTTTTTTTTCGACTTATTTCGACTATCAATCAATATCAAACTACATCATCTCATATTGATCAAATTTACTTTTTAACTTTGCCGCTTTATGGATTAATCCAACTGCTTCTTTTCTTCCAGTAGCTTGTTGAGCTTTGCGCATTAAGTCAGCATATTTTTTGTTTAGTTTTTTCATTAATTACTTTTTTTAAATTTATGTACACAGGCTTAATAAGTGATTTTATTCTTTGGATTTACTCTATTGAATAGATCAAAACAATTTGTTAAGCAGAAAGTATTTGACTCTTGCAGGTGGGATTCTTTTTCAAAAATTCTTTAGCTGGTCAATATTGCTTAGTCTTATCTCTACCTGAGATAAGGTAATTGTAACATAAATCACAAAATAAATTCCTTAGAAATAATTCGCAACTGATTTATGTTTAGGTTATTTAAGTAATTAGTGGTATTGAATTTGTTCTCATAAGTTTCCAAATTATTAATCTCACAGGTCATACTGTTTGATATTAAATCAATTAAATGTTCTTTATCCATATATAACTTATAAGTCTTATATGCAATTAATTACGGCAAGGTTCTTAATTCAACACCTAAGTATTATTACTTACATATAAAGGGTTGGCGATTTTTATTAAATTGGAGGAGGAGCTGGAGGCATAAAAAAGGATCGATGCAATTAGTAAGCGTTCCATTTGTTGGCTTTATTTAATCCGTAAATACATAAAAGAGGATTAGCTATTAAAACAATCCAAAAGGGAGGTGGAGGACCTCCATCAACAATTGTTCCAGCATTAAAAGTATTGAATAAGGCTACTGCTAACAAACAAGCCATTAAAGCTAGTTCACCTGATAAAACTTTTTTTAAAGATTTTTTATCTTTGATAGAGCTGCAAATAATCAATAAGAATCCTATCCCTAAATTACTAGCTGCTACAACATCTGCAGTCCCTCTTACAAGAAGCAATGTTTCACTTGAAGCATTGCCTGCGATAGTTTCCACAGAAAAAATTAGTAGGAAAATAATTAATAATCCCAATAGGATATGAAGACTCCCAGTAGTTTTTAAAATATTTTTTAACTTCATTCTAAAATAAGCTTATTACTTTTCATTTTATATTTACTGTCAATTCTTTAAATGGGTTTAAGGTGTTGAATCAACAACTAAGTATTTTCTTTAAATTATAAAAATCTAGTATTAAGTAATTAATTTATACTAAATGGAAATAATTTTAAAAAGAGAAACCTCATTAGGTTTAGAATCTTTTGAAGATCTAGGTTTTAATTCCGAAGAGGAACTTGAATTAGAAATTTCTAAACTTACTAAATTTAGGCCTGAATTTGATACTAATTCGAAATAAGTTAATAGCGATTCAAAAAGTAAAGTTTTAACTATATATTCTCTATTTTTTAATTGTTGGTTTTGATTTAATTCTTCCAAATCACTTATTCAATATCAATTAAAAAAGTCAGCCCGTATCCCTACTAACTGACTTCCATGACGATGCAAGTTTTTAAAAACTATACGATTGTAGTTGTTGTTGTGATGCTTAAAACAACTGCAACAAAGAATATGTATGGAACCACCTTAAGGGGTACATATCCTTGTCTTTTAGATATAAAATCCATTTATACAAATCCTGGAATAATTTGTCCTGTTGTTAGATATGCGCCAATAAGCGCAATAAAGCCAATCATCGCAAATCTACCGTTAAGCTTCTCAGCTACGATTTTTTCCTTCTCAACAGTTTTTGTTTCGTTCATTTGTTTGGTTGGTTGTTTAGCTAAGACGCTTCCTAATGCAATCTTGAAACAAATCTAATAATTAAAAATTATAAGTGTGAGTATAATTACTTACTCTCATATTCTCTATAAGCTGAACTTATTAAAGCTTACGCGACTCTAAATTCCTGTTTCATATTCATTTCAGGCAGGTCATTCATTGAGTCTCTCCATTTCTGGGCCCATTCACTTTGACTATGTTTATAAATTCTAATTAGTTCATCTACAGAGGAATCATGATAATCAACTCTCAGATCTAAAAGAGGAAAGCCTAGTTCTCCACTAACTTTTAGAGCGCTTGAGGTTGAACGGAGGCTTCGTTTATCTCCACCTACACTTTCTCCTGCATTAAGAGCATCAAGTAGTCTTTTCCCTAATTTAATATTTGGATCACTTTGTTTGAAAACATCAGCCATCACCTCAAGAACTTCAATATTCTCTAGAAAATTGCCAGCTACAGAAAAGTTTTCTCCACTAATATGTCCGCTTGTCTGAAAACATTCTTGACCTGTCCAGCATGCGCTTCTCCCGTACTTATCAATTAAGTGAACCTGTCTTTTTTCCCTGCCAAAATCTTCTTTAATTAAATCTTCCAAAACTATTTTCGAATCAGAGCAGGATTGGAGTGACTCAAGACTTCTTATTCCTAAATAAGGATTAGTTTGCCCTTGAGTTGCAACAGCACCAACCTGTGATCTAACGAATGAAACTGTTGAGCCAACAGCTATATGGCAAGAAGAAACTGCAACACCAAATCTATTTTTTAAAGGATCAAAACCAATAATTGAAAATGTCATTTATATCGTTAGAGGCTTGTCTAAAAAATTCTTATCAATGGAAAATATTGTATTCAATAAAACCTCAATACCATTAGCACATTGATCAAGAGAAGTATATTCCTTATAGGAATGACTCAGACCATTTCTGCTTGGAACAAAGATCATAACCATAGGACAGATCCTTCCTATTTCTTGTGAGTCATGACTTGCTTTGCTTGGTAAGATTCCAGTTTTAAATCCCAACTTTTCAGATTCATGAAATGAAGAGCTCACTAATTTAGGACATGACTTAGTGGGGATCACTTCAAATTGAGGTTCTATCTGTACTACGCATCCAGTACCTTCTTGAATTTCTGAGCATAGATTCTCAATTCTTAAGCTCATTTTCCCAATCACATCTTTATCCAAATCTCTCATATCTATTGTGAATACTGCCTCTCCTGGAATAACATTTGCCGCATTGGGATGTAGTTTCAATTTACCAACAGTTGCGACTGCACTTTCAGAAGTAGTTTTAGCTATCTGTTCAATGCCAACAATAATTTTAGAGGCGGCCAAAAGTGCGTCATTTCTATTTGACATCGGGGTAGTTCCTGCATGATTTGCCTGACCTTTAACCCTAACGGTTATTCTTTTTTGACCTACTATTCCATTAACAATTCCGATATCCAAACCACCATCCTCAAGTACCTTTCCCTGTTCAACATGTAATTCAAGAAAAGCGAATATATCTTTTTTACTTCTTGCCGCACTTTTAATCTCAAGCCAATTTCCACCAATCCGAGAAAGATTATCAATTATTGAGCAAGAATTACTGGTAACAAAATCTTCTTCTTTAACAGATAAATTACCTGTAAAGCCCTTACAACCAATCATTGTCGATTCTTCATCAGCAAAGACAATTATTTCAAATGGTCTATTTAATTTAATGTCATTTTCCTGAAGAAAAAAAGCAATTTCAATTCCTGCAATCACTCCTAAAGTTCCGTCATACTTACCTCCCTTTGGAACAGTGTCGAGATGAGATCCGGTAACAATGGGAGGTAGATTATTATCATGCCCATCTAATCTTGCAATAATATTTCCAGCAGTATCAATTCTTATTTTCAAACCTAATTCCTTAAGGGTTTTCATAAAAAAATTTCTTGCATATATATCTTCATCAGAAAAACCTCTTCTTGAAACAGAACCATTCTCAGAAGCTCCGATTGAAGAAAAAGAATTTATCAAGTCTTGGATTCTCTCCCTATTTATTACCTGTGGCTCTAGGATGTTTAACCCAGCGCTATAACTCATACTTCTATTACTTAAACCTATTTAAGGTCTCTTATTTTTCAAATAAAACCTGTATTGGTTTACACCTTTTCAGAAATTAATTTAAGAAACGAATTCAAACTTTCCAGCCCAAATTATCAGCCATCTTTTGAGCCTTATCAGGGATATCCTCAATTATAAAAATCTTATATAAGATCTGAACACTTAAAAGATGATTGATTATTGCATCCAATTGTACTTTTTCTGAGGCATCAAGCTCTGAACTAAAAAATTTATTCAGCAAATCATTTACTTCTGTTTCATCCAAGATTCCAAATTCTCTTATCCTCTCAGGACTTAAAAATTCATTCACAATTTCCTGCATAGAACTTAAATTATCTTTATCTGCATGGGAAGGGGGAGCCATGAAAGGAAATTTTTCACGTTTATATAGTGATTCAGGCAGCAATCCTGACATAGCTTCTCTTAAAACATACTTCTCGACATTGTCTTTAATCCTTAATTCAGGGGGGACAGCAACGGCAGCTTCAGCTAGGTGATGATCTAAAAATGCAGGTCTGGCTTCCATTGAATTTGACATATCCACTCTATCTCCACCCCATGTGAGAATTTGGCCCTCAAGCATAGTCTTCATCCAAACGTACTGAGCCTGATCAATTGCGTATCTATTTTCTAACTGTTCAAGGTCAAGTTCCCCAAAAATTGCCGCCCCGGGATCATAAGTTTCCGTTATCTCTTTATATTTACTTGAGACTAGACTTTTCGCATAAGTTTCACATGCAAGCCAAGGTTGAAGGCAACTTGGCGTAAATCCTAAAAATTCCTTGAAAGATTTATTACTTATTTCTTTATTAGCTAGCATCGCGCCCTTGAAAATATCATTTGAATTTTCCAGGTTTTCTTTAAGATTCTCAGATTCTGAATTAGAAATTCCGACGCCATAGGTATACATATCTTTTCTAAAAGCGGGATAGCCTCCAAACAATTCATCTGAGCCCTCTCCTGTCATAACGACCTTATAATTGAGCTCATTCACTCTTTTACTCATAAGGTACTTTGCAATTGCAAGGGTGTTATAAATAGATCTTTCAGTAAACCATAGAACCTTTTCAAAATTCCCATACAGATCATCTCCATTTATTTTTAAAATCTCATGATCTGCATTTGTGGCATCAGCCATCTCTTTTGCTATCGAAGTTTCATCATATCTTTCATCACTGAAGCCAATCGTGAATGCCTTTACTGATTTTTGACTTATGGCAGAAGCCAATCCCAAAATTGAGCAACTATCAATTCCACCGGACAAATAACAGCCGACAGGAACATCAGCGACCATTCTTAATTCAACGGCTCTCAACAATTCTTTTCTAATATTTTCAATAAAATATTTTTCACTTTTATCTCTTTCATAAGTGTTTTTCTTAGGGAAATTTATATCCCAGAATTTTTCCTCTGTTATCTGAAATTTATTATTTACTCTTTTGACCTTAAGGATATATCCGGGTTTAACTTGTTTAACACCGGCGAATGCTGTAGAGCCAGGTACCATTACCTGCATCAGTTGATGAACCAGTCCTTCACCTGTAAATTTTCTTTCAACTGATGGATGGGCGAATAATACTTTTAATTCAGAGCCAAATATTAAGGAATCATCGGTCTCAATCCAGTATTGAGGTTTAATCCCAAAACGATCTCTTACAAGATAAAGACAATCCTGTTCTGCATCAAACAATGAAAAGGCAAATTCTCCTCGCAGATAAGATAATGATTCATCAATGCCATATTTCTCATAAAGCCTAAGCAATATTTCCGAATCACTTTTTGAAGAAAAGCTTACGCCCTGTGCAACAAGATCAGCCCTGATTCTCTGAAAGTCATAAAATTCACCATTATGCGCCATCAGAATATGATTTTCGGCACCACCGACAAAAGGCTGTCTGGCTCGATTTTCATTTAAATCTATTATCGATAATCTCGCATGACAGAATCCTACAGAAGCATCATCTGATAATTTATATCCAAAACCGTCAGGTCCACGATGGCTTTGAATAGCCGCCATATTTACAAGAATCTGAGGTTCAACAGATTTATCTTTTGATTTATTAAAAACCCCGCCTATTCCACACATCTATTTAAACGACATCCATCACTCTTGTTGTTCTATCCATCAGACAGGTAAGTAATGCCATTCTTACAAATACCGCTCCTCTTGACTGAGCAAAATACCAATTTTTCGAGGTCTGATCCAATGATGTTGATAATTCAGAACCACGAGCAAGTGGATGCAATATTATGGAATCTTTTTTAAATGGCAACTCACTGTGCAATTTAAATGAACTTCCATGAACCTCATAATTTTCTCCCACCCATGCAATTGCATTTATATAGGTAACGTCCAGGGAAGGCAATACTTTTTGCATATCCGTCTCCAGCTCAATCTTCAGATCAGATTCAATAAGTTGTTCAAGCTGGCCTTCATCAAATAAATCGTTCTGATCAATTGATTTATCATCGTAAATGACAATAATTTTTTTTATGAAATATGGAAACTTGCAGAATAATTTCAGAAGAGATCTGACTGTTCTCATACGTGATGGAACTCCGATGATACCAATGGTTATTTTTTCACTATCATCAATTGATTTGTTAACCAGATGCGGTCTCCATTTAAAAATCGTATAAAGATCAGACATCGCCTGAGTGGGATGTTCATCGATTCCGTTACCGGCATTGATTATTGGAATTCTCAATGATTTTGTCATTTCAAAGATCGCCTCATTGTCACTTTCTCTGAGGACAACGCAGTCTCCGTAATTATTAAACATATGAGCAATATCCAGATGGGTTTCTCCCTTGGCAATTCCAGTGGAACTTTTATCGGTGATATTTATTGAATCTCCGCCCAGCCTGTGCCATGCGCTATCAAACGATAACCTTGTTCTGGTGCTTGGTTCATAGAAGGCATTTATGAGTATCTTTCCCTTGAGGGGACTGTTATGGGAAATATATCTGTTTGGGTTACTTTCGAATTTTGCCGCCAGCCTGAAAAGTTGTAGAAGACAATCTTTACTGAAGGGGTCTATGGAAATTACATGCCTGTCCAATAACTCATATAGAAATTCTGCTCTTTCCTTTATTTCAGATAATAAATTCTGAGGATGAGTGGAGCCGTAAATATCAGGTCCGATTCTTGAAAAAGAAAATGATTTTTCCTTATATAAGGTTTTTACTTTGTATGATCCCAAAATATTAAAGTTCCAAAATTTGTGTCGATAACTACATTTTTATAAACAAAAATCAATGTAGACAAGTAATTTCAAAGAAAAATCTCAGAAAAAATCTAATTAATATCAGTTTCTGTATAGAACTAATACAGAAAATATTTAATTAGGCTCAGAATTTAACAGCATGAACAATTACTTTCAGATTCATGATGAGAAAATTCAAGAGCATCTGCGATATCTCTAAACATGTCAGCCACATACTCGTGAGGACAAGGTATACCTACTTAAAATCATAATTTAGGCTTTTAGGAGTTTACGATTAACGAGAGAATAAGCTTATATCTTAATTATCTCAGTCATGAAGATAAAGATAGCGAAAATGGATGAAGATGATAATAAAAAACAAATAGGTGTATTGGCACAATTTAAAAAGATAGGGCAGCCACAATATAACCCAGAAGAAGCATTTTATATACATTAGATGACTGTGAAATGAAGCTAGTAGAAGAAAAAGAAATAGTAGGTAGTTGTGTAGAAACTATTAAATTAATAATGAAAAAACACTACAGGCTAGGAATAAAAGAAGTTAAGACAAAAACTATTATTAGCAATGCCTACGAATGAAATAAAACTTCTCAAAAAACAGTACATAATACTCTCGGAATAATGGTTAATAGTAGAAAAATATGTAGACCTCGTAAGGGCGTATATAAATTACCTGATAGTACTATTCAAAAAATAAAAAATAACTTCCCGACTGAAGACCTCGGGAATTGATCTAATGACCCACTACCCGACCATTTTTATCGGGTATTAAATCATTCTTTGGCAGAAAGCATCAACAAGTTCTACTGGGACATCTACTATTGATGCCGTCAATTTTTCTCTGCTTTCAGCTTGTTCATCATTACCAGAACTATAAAAAGCGTAATATCTTGCACAAGCTTCTTTATACATAAGTAATTTGCCATTCTCTTTTAAAGTGCTTGCAATAGAGAACAAATTAAGAGCAATAATCGCTAATAAGATGCTCATTGGGTACTTTTTAATGAAGGAAATTATAGAATCCATTTTCATAACTGGATTGTTGTAATAAATCAATACAAATAATAATGCAAAATAAAGCTAATTTTTCTTGTTTTTTTGCAAAATAACGTCATTTAATGCCCAAAAAGTTAAAAATAACGAGCTTTAACGAAAAGAAGATTTTTTAGCCTGATTACATTTAAGGCCAATATTAATTTGGAGTGTTTCAATATTTTCTTTCTTTATTAAGGGAAAACTATCTATCATGATGTGGGAAGTTTTTATTACAGAGTAAGTAAATATTAATTAAATATTAGTTTTTAATTTTGATCTATTTTTTGCAAATTTAATAAACCAATTTACATATTCCTTAGGACCATTCTGAAAAATCATATCGAACTTTAAGTAGTCATCATCATCACTTATTCCTTCTAGACCAGATATTTTTGTAGAAGGTCTATAAACTTCACCTGAACTACTATCAACGAAAATTATTTTATTATTACTCTCAAACTCTTTTCCTAGTAATTGTATAAATTCTAAGAAAGATCGATCACTTCCACCTCTTGAGTAACCATTATTTGGAATTTTTTGGGATGTAACTGTGTCACCAATACCAATAATTGTTGGCATATCTTCGGGTTTAATATATTTTTTGCAGAAATTCACTTTTTCTATTAATGATTTAGGAGAGTCTCTAAAATTAAAGTTTCTACCAAATGGAGCTATGCCAGTAGAATCATAAATAAATTTATTTAATAAAAAAAGAACCCCGGAGTCTTTGACTGCACCTTTAATAAGTAACTGTATGTCAGTTGATCCAATATCATTTTTACTAGAAAGTTTTATTATTTCATTTCCATTTTTGCTCCCTAGATTTGGAGATATGTGAAGAAAAAATGAATTTTCAAGTCCTTGAGCTTTGGCTTTGTAAATAATTTCATTCATCATATCTTGAAAGCTCTTTTGAATAATTTTTCTTTTTTCAGAATCATCTTTTACTAAATCGAAAAGGCTATTAAAGGTTATTGTTGGAGAGAACCTTGTTTTACATATTGATTTTGAAGCATGATAATTTATTTCTTCTTGACCGATATTAGGAAAAATTTTCTTTACTATTTGTTCAAAGCTAGGCCTCATTAAATCTGGAACTTTGGCTAAGAAATCGACCTCTTCTTTTGATACTCCCTCAAAACTTATATTTCCATTATTATCTTGATACTCGACCCCGCATGCAGCTAAACCTCTTAAATAAAGGCCTTTTTCTTTTGGCTGATCAATACCTCTTAGGCTCCTTTCAACTATTCTGTTAACCCCTCTTGGACCTTCATGTTCTCCGCATGTTAAGACATAAAATTCTTTTTCTAAATTTTTAACGGCAAATATGAATTTCGATTCCAGTTTTCTAGTCATTGGGTCTTTTACCAATGGAATACATACTCCATCTATATCTTGAATAAATAAGATACTTTTAGAATTAATTATTATTTCTTCAAAATCTAAATTAATGTTTTCCATTTCTATTAATAAAATCCCCTCTCTTTTGAATCCATAATAAAGCTTGAACTTGAAAATATAAAATTTAATATTTATATTAAAACGATTTGCAATGGCAATAAATTGGTTTAATGTATAAAAATGCTATTTATAGAAAATATTTATATTTTTGGACGAAACGTTGCATATTAAGTACTTATTGCCCCTTATTTTAGATCGACTGTCAATCAATAAGAAGCTCCTCC
>LUMH01000513.1_pt1 | contig 14827 bp, 15 predicted proteins | sample 730001 | NCBI WGS metagenome assembly LUMH01 (sample SAMN03860268, study PRJNA289734) | marine metagenome | biome: seawater column; feature: ocean; material: water; isolation source: Red Sea water column Station 34 - depth 25m | place: Saudi Arabia: Red Sea | collected 2011-10-15 | depth 25 m
CAATTCTCCTTTGTCAGATTGACTGACATAAGCATGCACTGCGTTAGACATTACAACTGTATCAATAATTGGTTTTACAGGTTCAGAAACTAAAGCCTGTAAAGGTTTACTTTCAAGTGGAAGTCTTAGACCAGCCATATTAGCTATTACACTAGAATGACCAGCTGCAACTACACCAACTTTCTTAGTTTTTATAAATCCTTTTGTTGTTTCTATTCCTTCAACACTATCTCCATTTCTTTTTATTCCTTTAACTTCACAATTTTGAATAATATCAACACCCATTGCATCAGCTCCTCTAGCATATCCCCAAGCAACTGCATCGTGTCTTGCTGTACCAGCTCTACGTTGTAAAGTTCCTCCTAAAACAGGGTATCTAATATCTGGTGATGTGTTTATAATTGGACAAAATTTTTTAACTTCTTCAGTGCTTAAGTAGACTGCATCAATTCCATTTAGTCTATTTGCATGTGTTCGTCTTTTTAAATCTCTAACATCTTGTAAATTATGTGCAAGGTTCATTACACCTCTTTGACTAAACATTACATTGTAGTTTAGTTCTTGAGATAAACCTTCCCAAATTTTTAATGCATGATCATATAATCCTGCACTGGCGTCCCATAAATAATTTGATCTAATAATTGTAGTATTCCGTCCAGTATTTCCTCCACCAATCCAACCTTTCTCGACTACAGCAATATTATTCATATTGTGTTTTTTTGCTAAATAGTAGGCTGTTGCTAATCCATGGCCACCACCACCAACAATAACTGCATCGTACTCTTTTTTAGGAGCAGGATCTTTCCACGCTCTTTGCCAATTTTCATGATATGAAAGAGCATTTTTGATTAACGAAAATACTGAGTACTTATTTCTCATAATAATTGAATAATTACTTTATATATATTGAATTTTCAATACAATCGCTTAATACACAATGTCATACGGAAGAGTGGGTGAGAGGCTGAAACCAGTCGTTTGCTAAATGACCGTGCGAGGAAACTTGTACCGAGGGTTCGAATCCCTCCTCTTCCGCCACTAAAATAGAGGCTGATCTTTAAAAAAGTTTTTCATAGGTACAGGTCGTTGTTCCAAAATATATCTATAGACATTATAATTTTCCATTACACGCTGTACGTAATTTCTTGTTTCTCTAAATTTTATTAATTCAACCCAATCAACATAATCAACTTGTTTTTTTTGTGGATCTTTATTTATTTTTTTCCAATATTTAACTCTGTTGGGTCCAGCATTATACGCAGCGACTGCAAAAGGGTAAGCACCATCATATTGTAGAATTAAACCTGCAATATAATGTGAACCTAAATTAATATTATATTCTGGATCAGTGGTTAATCTTGATTTTGAATAAGGAAGTTTGGCTTGTTTTGAAACTAATTTTGCTGTGTAGGGCATCAATTGCATTAATCCTTTTGCACCAGCATGACTATTAGCTTCTAAATCAAATTCACTTTCTTGTCTAATTATAGATAAGATCAAAGCACTTTCTGGAATTTTTCTTTTATTAATATATTTAGGAGTACTAATTATTGGATAATTGTATTTATTATGAAATCTTTTTTGATAAGACGCAATTTTTGAAACCTGAATAGCAAAGTCATATCTATTTATACTTGTAGCTAATTCTGCAGCCAAAACCTCACTACCTTTTGCTATATTATCATTAGCTAAATGTCTTAAAATATGTTTTGTATATTTATCTTTCTTTAATTCATCTAGAAGATAAGAAATTTTTACAAGCTCTTTATTAAAAAATTGAATTCTATATTTTGGATCAATTTCCATATCTTTTTCTAACTCAAATTTTCCATTTGGATTTAATTTTAAAAAAGCTAGCTGACCATAGTAAGTAGTAAGATATTTTGTGGCTTCTCTGTACCAATTATTTGATTGCTCTCTTTCGCCTATTTTTTCATATGTTCTTCCAAGCCAATAAGCACCTCTAGATAAACTTATTGGATAACTAACATTTTCATAAAAATTTTTAAAATGATCTTTAGCAGTTAATGGATCATTTAAAAAACTTAATGCTATCCATCCACTCATCCATTCAGCAGCTGCATATTCAGATCCTTCAGTCATTCCATGATTGCTTGAAATTTTATATGAAATTTCATATTTCTTTTTATAAAGCAATGCTCTTGAGATAATTTCTCTTTCTTTCCACCATTTGTCAGGCCTAACTAAATACTCTTTATCATTTCTTATTTTCAATAAGATTTCTGTTGAAGAATCCACACGTCCTTTTTTTCTTCTCCATTTCAATCGATCATAATTTAACCCAGCATCATTCTTAAATTTTTGAGGAACATTTGCTATGGCTTGGTCAACCCCATAACCTTTACTCATTAAAAGATGTCTTGCATTATATAAAAGTTCGTAATCTTTTGGCAAATACCTTATTAATCTTCGTAAATCCCAACGATCCCCGTTCCAAGCTAAATAATCAGCTCGTTTAATATAGTCATCTGCATTTAAATATTTTTTATATTTTTTTCTAAAATATTTTAATTCATTTTTCGATAAATCTGCTGTGACCCAACCTTCTTTAATCAGTCTTGTACCTTTATTTTTGTCTCCAATTAAAATATGACTTTCTCCAAGTATCATTTTTCCATAACCACTTAATGGATCATTTTCTCCAAACCATTTTATTATTTTTTTAGGCGAAACACTTTCTGTGGATAGTTTATGCTCAGCAAGATATTTAACTCTACTTATTCTAGGATAATCTGAATTTTTATTTAAAAAAACTTGATAATCGTAAAAGGACGCCTGGTTACCTGACGTTAAAAGATGTCTCCATTGTATAAAATTATAAATAGATTTATCTTTTGCTTTTTTTGCTATTTTAAGCGCAGATGACCATTTACTTTTCTGCATTTCTGAAATGGCTTTTTTAGCTAACCCAAAGTCTTTTTTACTATAATATCTTGAAATCTTAATATTCTTAGCTGTGCTAGTGCCAGCTATAGTTGGTTTTTTCTTCGGTATTTTAAAACTTAATTTTTTTTCTTTTAAAACCAACTCTTTTTTAACAATTACTTCTTCGATTTTAATTTCTTTGGTTTTCGTAGGCTTCTTTAATGGCTTAAGGATATTTATAGATATTTTCTTTTGAATTTCTTCTTTACTTAAAACAGGTTTTTTTAAAGGTACAACTGAATTAATTTCAGCAAAGAGATTATTTGAAAATATTAATATTGATACGGTGAAACCTAAAAATAATATTTTTTTGAGCATAATCTTTTAGTATATGAATCTTTAAACTATGTTATAAGTATTTATGTTCAAAGGATCAAATGTTGCTTTAATTACACCATTTAAAAATAATGGTCTAGATGAGGAAGCATATATAAAATTAATACATTTCCACATCGATAATGGTACCAATGGACTTGTCCCGGCTGGTACAACAGGTGAATCCCCTACGTTAAGTCATGATGAGCATCAAAGAGTAATAGATTTATGTATAAAAGAAAGTAATGGAAAAATTCCAGTTATTGCTGGTACGGGTTCCAACTCAACTGAGGAGGCTATTTCTTTAACCACACATGCAGAAAAAGCAGGAGCTAATGGAGCTTTGATAGTTACACCTTATTACAATAAACCAACTCAAGAAGGCTTGTATCAACATTATAAAGCAATTAATGACAAGTGTGGCATTCCAATTATAATTTATAATATTCCTGGTAGATCTGTGATTGATATGTCAGTAGACACAATGGCTAGACTATATGAATTAAAAAATATAGTTGGTGTTAAAGATGCAACAGGTGATTTAGATAGAGTTGATCAGACACTTGAAAAAATGGGTAAAGATTTTATTCAATTAACAGGTAATGATGATAATGCTTTTGAATTTAATAAACGTGGTGGGGTAGGTACTATTAGTGTAACAGCTAATATTGCACCTAAACTTTGTTCAGATTTTCAAAAATTCTCCAAATCAGACACCGATAATGAAATGAAAGAAGCAGAAAGATTAGATAAAATATTACAACCAGTTCATCACTCAATGTTTGTTGAGAGCAATCCTAGTCCTGTAAAATATGCTGCAAAACTTTTAGGACTTTGTGATGACAATGTAAGACTACCACTTGTAAAAGTAACAGACACAACAAAAGAAATTGTAAAAAAAGCTCTTCAGTCTGCTAAGTTAATTTAATGAACAAAAAAACCAATCCTGGTTTGAAAATCATTTGTTTAAATAGAAAAGCTAGTTTTAACTATTTTTTTGAAGATCTTTTTGAAGCTGGAATTGTTTTAAAGGGATCAGAGATTAAATCAGTAAGAGAGGGCAAGGTCAATATCGCTGAGTCTTATGCTGTTGAAAAGGGAGGTGAAATTGTTTTAATTAATTCACATATATCTCCATACAAGCAAGCCAGTTACTCTAATCACAACCCAACAGATGATAGAAAATTGCTTCTTAATAAAAAAGAAATAAATAAATTGATAGGTAAAATGCAAAGAGATGGTTTCACATTAGTTCCAACAAAAATGTATTTTAAAAAAGGAAAGGCTAAAATAGAACTAGCTGTTGCAAAAGGGAAAAAGCAATATGATAAAAGAGCAACAAAAAAAAGTAGAGATTGGAACCGTGAAAAGGCAAGATATATTAGAAAATCAAGCTAAAATTGTTTTTTTAGGAATAGGTTCAAATTTAGGTATAAGAAAAAGAAATATAGAAAAAGCAAAATTTTTATTAGCAGAACATAACTTAGATGTTCTCTCGGTATCTAGTTATTATGAAACCCCTTCCTGGCCTGACCCACGAAAACCTAAGTTCTTAAATATAATTTTAAAATTAAAATGTTATTACAGTCCTCAAGAACTATTAAAAATATGTAAATTTATAGAAAATCAATTAGGTAGAAAAAAAGCGAAAAAAAATGCTCCTCGTACATGTGATTTAGATATAATCGATTTTAATAATTTGGTATCAAAAAAAAATTCTAAGATTAATTTACCTCATAAAATGATGCACAAAAGAAACTTTGTATTATTTCCATTATTTGAGATTCAAAAGAATTGGATCCATCCTGATAAACAAATTGATGTTAAAACCTTGATTTCTCTGCTTCCTGATAGAGACATTAGATCTATTAAACAAATTTGATTTAATGGTATAATATCAATTATGCTTAATTCAAATGAACTTATAAATAAAGTTAAGGATTACAATAAATTTCTTAATCCTGAAAAATTGGATAAAGCATATAATTTTGCTGTTAAAGCACATAAGAGTCAAAAAAGAGCTTCGGGTGATCCTTATTCTGTTCACCCAATTGAGGTTGCAAATATTTTAACTGAATTAAAATTAGATAGCGCTACAATTACAACTGGTCTATTGCATGACACTATAGAAGATACTTTTGCAACTTATGAAACTATCAAACAAGAATTTGGTGATGAGGTTGCTGATTTAGTAGACGGTGTAACGAAAATTTCAGCATTTGAAAATTCAGCTGGAGCTAATTCTAAAGTTGAGAATTTCAGAAAATTAATTTTAGCAACATCAAAAGACATTAGAGTTCTGCTAGTTAAAATTGCTGATCGACTACATAACATGAGAACCATTAAAGCGATTACTAAAGAGGATAAAAGAAAAAGAATAGCTCAAGAAACTATGGAAATTTATGCGCCATTAGCTGATAGAATGGGAATGCACAGAATAAGAGACGAGCTTGAGGATTTATCTTTTGAAATTTTAAATAATGATGCAAGAAAATTAATAAAAAAAAGGCTTGATGAAATAAAATTGGACAGAAAAGATTTATTTGAAGAACAATCTTTTGAGTTAAGTGAAATCTTAAATGATAATGAAATTAATGCTGAGATACATGGTAGAGAAAAGACACCTTTTTCAATTTGGAGAAAGGTCCAAAAAAAAAGAGTTTCACTTGAACAAATAACAGACATTATTGGATTTAGGATAATTTTAAAAAACGTAGATGATTGTTACAAAACTCTCGGGATTTTTCATAAAAAATGGAATTGCATACCAGGGAAATTTAAAGATTATATTTCATCTCCAAAAATCAATGGTTATAAATCTATTCATACTTCTGTAATTGGTTCAAATAAAAAACCAATAGAAATTCAAATTGTTTCACACCAAAAGGTTCAGTAATTAAATTACCTAAAGACGCAACAGCCATAGATTTTGCATATGCTGTTCATACTAAAATTGGTAATTCAGCAGTTGGTTGTGAAATTAATGGAAACAAAAGCGAATTACAAACTATTTTAAGAAATGGTGATCGAGTAAATATTATAACATCTAAAAATAATTCACCGTCACTTCACTGGATACCAACAACTAAAACAGGTAAAGCTAGAGCAGCAATAAGAAGATATTGGCATGATAAAGGAGAGCAAAAAGAGGAAAAAACAAAAAAATACAATACCACTCTATGGATGTCATTACCTGATAAGCCAGGTCAATTAGGAGATATAAGCTCACTCATTGGAAGTCATAAATTAAATATATCGAGCTTAGAAATGGTTGGTAAAAATCCCAATTATATTAATTTTAAATTTAAATTAATTATTAGAAACCTTAAGAATTTTACTAATTTTATTGCAGAGCTAAAACAAAAGAGTATAAAATTTAAGATAATTAGACACGAAGAAAAAAGAAATGCTTTCACACAAAAAATCCTTAAATATTTTAAAAAAAACTAATGCATTATTAGAAGGTCACTTTGTTCTATCCTCAGGTCTACATTCTTCAAAATACATTCAATGTGCAAAACTTTTAAGTTACCCTAATTTAGCTGATAAAATTTGTAAATCCTTAGCAAATAAAATTAAAAAAAAATTTAAAAAAATTGATTTAATATTAGCTCCTGCAATGGGGGGAGTAATTATTGGATATGAAATAGGAAAATTGCTTAAAAAAGAAACAATTTTTTGCGAAAGGGTAAATGGTAAATTTACTCTCAGAAGAGGTTTTAATATTAAAAAAGGTGCAAGAGTATTAATTATAGAAGATGTAATCACTACAGGAAAATCAAGTTTGGAGTGTGTTAAATTGATTAAAAAATCAAAAGCAAAATTAATTGGATTTGCATCTATTATTGATCGATCAACCAAACAATCTTTAAAAATAAAAACTGGAATAACATCTCATTTAAAAATTGATGTTCCAACTTATAAAGCAAATAAATTACCACCAGAACTTAAATCTATACCAATAACAACCCCAGGAAGCAGATTTATTAAGTGAAAAGGTTAGGTGTAAATATAGATCATATCGCAACTTTACGAAACGCTCGTGGAGAGAAACATCCAGACCCACTATACGCAGCTAAAAAAGTTATTAGTTATGGAGCGGATTCTGTAACAATTCATTTAAGAGAAGATAGAAGACATATAAATGATATTGATGCAAAAAAAATCTGTGGTTTAAGAAATGTGCCTGTAAACCTTGAAATTTCTATGAACGAAGAAATTGTTAATAAAGCACTTAAGATAAAACCAAATTTTATCTGTTTAGTTCCAGAAAATAGAAAAGAAATTACTACCGAGGGAGGTTTAAATATAAAAAACAATCTTAATAAGTTAGAGAAAATAATTAAAAAATTTAAAAAAGCAAAGATAAGAACAAGTTTATTCATTAATCCTTCCCCAAATGACATTAGACTTGCTAAAAAATTAAATGCTGATTGTATTGAAATACATACCGGAAAACTAGCAAACCTAGTTAAATCAAAAAAAAATTATTCTAGTGAATTAAACAGAATTAAAAAAAGTGCAAAATTAGCATCAAGTTTAAATATAGAAGTTCATGCTGGTCATGGTTTAGACTATAAAACCACCAAAATGTTAACAAAAATAATAGATATTGAGGAGTATAATATTGGACATTTTATAATTGGGGAGTCAATATTTGATGGACTTTCAAAAGTAATTAAAAACTTTAAAAAAATTATAAAAAAATAAATGAAAATTCTTGGTATTGGTGTTGATATTGTTGAAAATAAAAGAATTCAAAAATCGATTAAAAATCCTTTATTTAAAAAAAGAATTTACTCATCTAAAGAATTGAAACAATCTAATGCAGCAAACAATAAAGCAGCTTATTTTTCGAAGAGATTTGCTGCAAAAGAAGCATTTTCTAAAGCTCTTGGCACAGGTTTTCGTATGAATTTAAATTTTAAAGATATAGAAGTTGTTAATGACAAAAAGGGAAAGCCTTATTACGTTAAAAATAAAAAAATTACAAAAATTGTACAAAAGAACTTTAAAATCAAAAATTTTAAATGTTTTTTATCAATTTCGGATGAAAAAAATTATTCAACTGCATTTGCAATTATTCAAACATCATGAAATTAGATAAAAATTTTTTTTCAGAAAATATAAAAACTTTAATTTATGCATTAATAATTGCAGTTATAATTAGATCGCTTTTAGTACAACCATTTTATATTCCATCATCATCCATGGAACCTACTTTATTAGTAGGTGATAGGTTGTTTGTAACAAAATATACCTATGGATATAGCAAACATTCATTTCCTTTTAGTCCTCCAATATTAAACAAAAGAATTATGTTTAGTAGTCCGGAAAGAGGTGATGTAATTGTATTTAAAACCCCAGCAGATAATCGAACAGATTACATTAAAAGATTAATTGGTTTACCTGGTGATAAAATTCAATTTATAGACTCTAATTTATATTTAAATAATTCTGAAATTCTTAAATCTAAAATTAATAACAAAACTACAATTTTCTGTGGCAACAAAAGTATTGATGTTTATAGATTTGAAGAAAAACTTTCAAATGGTAAAAAATTTCATACTGTTTATTTAAAAGATTATACCTATCAAAATTCTGATGTGTTTACTGTACCAAAAGATCATTATTTCTTTTTAGGAGATAACAGAGACTGTTCTAAAGATAGCAGGTACTTAACAAGTGTTGGATATGTACATAAAGATAATTTAGTAGGAAAAGCTCAATTTATATTTTTCTCTTCAGATAAAAGAATAGGAAGTTTTATTGAATTTTGGAAATGGCATAAGTCAATAAGATTTAATAGAACCTTTAATAAAATTAATTAATGAAAATTAACTATCAAAGTTTAGAAAAAAAAATTGATTTAAAATTTAAAAATAAAGATCTACTTGTTCAAGCCCTCACACATAAAAGCTTTAATCCAAATGAAAATAATGAAAAGATAGAGTTTCTGGGTGATAGAGTTCTTGGTTTAGTCATAGCAAAAAAACTTTTAGAAATTTATCCAGGAGAAAAAGAGGGTATTCTTGATAAAAAATTTGCATCGCTAGTTAATAAAAAAACTTGTCTGGATATAGCAAAAAAAATCAATTTAGCTAGTTATGTTAAAACATTTAACCCCAACAATAAAAAAATAAAAATTGAGGACAAAATTATATCTGATAGCTGTGAAGCATTAATTGGTGCTATTTATCTTGATAAAGGTTTTACAATAGTTGAAAAAACAATTTTAAACTTGTGGCAAGATCATATTGAAAAAAGTGTAGTTACAGAAATAGATGCAAAAACAAAGTTACAGGAATTAACTTTAAAAAACTTTAAAAAATTACCTACTTATAAATTAATTTCAAATACAGGTCCAAGACACAAACCCATATTTAAAGTTGGAGTAAAATTGCCCAATACAAAATATTTTATAGCTACTGGAAAATCAAAGAAAGAAGCTGAACAAAATGCTGCTATAGAATGTTTAAAAAATACAAATAAAAAATGAATTGGTCAGACGAAGGATTTTTAATAAGTAAAAATAGATATAATGAAAATTCATTAATTGCTGAATTATTTACAAAAGATAAAGGAAAGATATCTGGAATTATATTTGGTGGTACTTCAAAAAAAATTAAAAATTATCTTCAGCTTGGTAATAAACTCCATGTTAATTACAATTCTAAAAATGAAAACAGAATAGGTTATTTTAAAATTGAAATTTTAAATGCCTATACCCCATTATATTTTGATCATAAGCAAAAGTTATCCTGTATTACATCTGCTATGAATTTGATTAAAATATTGACAGCAGAGTCTCAATCTAACGATAAAGTTTATTTTATAATTCAAAATTTATTTTTAATTTTAAAAGAAAAAGATTGGATAAAAAAATATATATTTTGGGAATTGGAGTTACTTAAAATATTAGGATATGACTTAGCCCTTGAAAATTTAGTTGAAAAAGATTTAGAAGGTAACAAAACTGTATATTATGCAAGTTCTTTAAATGAAAAAAAATATGTACCTAATTTTTTGATTGAAAAAGATATAGAAGTTAATGATCTTGGGACTTTATTGAACGGTTTGAAATTAGTAGGCGATTATTTGGATAAAACTATATTAAGACCAAATAATTTAAATTATCCAAATAGCAGGTTATTATTCTTAAATACGTTAAAATAATTATTTTATTATTTTATCAATTCTATCAGCGTAATAACTTACTATAGCATTGGCACCAGCTCTCTTAAAAGCAACTAAGCTTTCATATATAGCATCTTTATTAATTAATTTTTTTGTTATAGCTGTTTCAATTAAGCTGTATTCTCCTGATACTTGATAGGCAAATACAGGTAATTTAAATTTTTCTTTAATTGATTTTATTATGTCTAAGTAGGGCATACCTGGTTTAACCATTACCATATCAGCACCTTCTTTAATATCTAATGCAACTTCTCTTAAAGCTTCATCAGAATTTCTATAATCCATCTGATAAGTTTTTTTGTCTCCTTTTAAAGAACCTTTAGATCCGACTGCATCTCTAAAAGGTCCATAAAAGCTTGAAGCATATTTTGCAGCGTACGATAATATTTGAACGTTTTGGAATTTATTTTTATCTAAAGCTTTTCTTATTTTTCCTATTCTGCCATCCATCATGTCTGAAGGAGCCAGTACATCACAACCCATCTCAGCTTGTAGTAATGACTGATTGATCAAAACCTCAATTGTTTCGTCATTTAATATAGTGTTAGATTTGATCAAACCATCATGACCATGTGATGTATAAGGATCTAAAGCAACATCACACATTATACCGATTTGGTTTTTGTATCTTTTTTTGACTTCTTGTATCGCTTTACAGACTAAATTATTTTCATTCAGTGATTCTGTTCCCAATTCATCTTTTTTTGAGTTTTGTGTCTTTGGGAAAAGAGCTATCATTGGTATTCCTAATTTTATTGCTTTATCCACAATTTGGCTCAATCGATTAATTGTATACCTGTAAACGCCAGGCATTGATGAAATCTCTTGTCGTTTATTTGACCCTTCAATTAAAAAAATAGGGAGTATAAAGTCATTTGGACTTAAGGTATTTTCTTGAATCAATCTTCTTGACCAAGGATCTTTTCTGCTTCTTCTGAGTCTAAGACTAGGATATTTACCAATAATCATGTTTTAATTTACTTTTAAATTGCGACAAATGTAATATACACATATACAAAAAAAAGAGTAGAAAGCAATCACGATGGCGACAGAAAACTCAAAAGTTGTAGACTTAAATATCAAAAAAGAAGATAGGATTTTAGACTTTAGTGATTTCCAGAAACAAGAAATTAAGTTTGATATAGAGAAATTACAAGAAGCATATCACCAAATAGTTAAGATTAAAAAATTTGAAGATGCAGGTGTTACTCACTTTGGTGCTATATCTCTAACTCAAATACCTGGTGATCCAGATTCAATAAAAGGTAATAAAGCTCGTGGAGTATACTGGACTAAACCTGACAAATCAGGAAAAGAAGTTTCTAGAGACGAAATGATTGATGAAGCATCTTACTCAGAATTTATTAAAGACTATGAGAACACATATTTTAAAGAGGTTTATGATGTCCTTTCAAAAAAATATAAACTTGGAAGAGTTAGGATTCTTTTAAAAGAGCCAAGATCAACTTTAAGTTGGCATAGAGATCCTGAACCAAGATTACATATACCTATTATAACAAACCCTGGTTGTTTAATGGTAATGCCTGCTGATGGTTCAGTTTGGGTTACAAACAATACTAAGTATCACAACGCATTTAATGGTGGAGAAGAGAATAGAATACATTTAGTTGCTTGTGTTTTAGATTACAAATTTAATTAATTTGAGAAAAATATTTATTTCATCAGATCACGCTGGATTTAAATTAAAAGAAACAATCAAAGATTATTTAAGGAATAAAAAAGTAAAATTTGAGGATCTTGGTCCCAAAGATGATAGCAGCGTTGATTATCCTGACTATGCTCATAAAGTTGCTAGAAAAGTCAAATCAAGAAAGAGTAATGTTGGTATTTTAGTGTGTGGATCTGGGACTGGAATGAATATTGCGGCAAATAAGCATAAAAATATTCGCGCTGCACAATGTTTTAATCTAAAATCAACGAAATTATCCAGATTGCATAACGATGCAAACATCATTACATTAGGGTCACGGTTGATAACCAAAAAAAATGCTTTGAAATTTGTAAGTGTTTTTTTAAATACAAAATTTGACGGTGGAAGACACTTGAGAAGGGTTAAGAAAATATAATTATGTCGAGCGAAAAAAGTTATTTAAACGATAGTTATAAAAGTTTTTTTGAGGATAGTTTATCTGTAAAAGATCCAGAGCTTTATAAAGCTATTAAAGATGAATTAATTAGACAGCAACAACATATAGAGCTAATTGCGTCTGAAAATATAGTATCTCAAGCAGTATTAGAAGCACAAGGATCAGTTTTAACTAACAAATATGCCGAAGGTTATCCTGGTAAAAGATATTATAATGGTTGCGAGCATGTTGATGTAGCAGAAAACCTTGCTATTGAAAGATTAAAAAAATTATTTAATTGTAAATTTGCAAATGCTCAACCACACTCAGGTGCACAAGCTAATGGAGCAGTGTTTTTAGCCCTGTTAAGCCCAGGTGATACGTTCATGGGTATGAGTTTAAATTCAGGTGGTCACATTACTCATGGATTAAAAATTTCAATGTCTGGTAAATGGTTTAACGCTATAGGTTATGATGTAGATGATATGGCTCACTTCTCAGGATTAGTTGCTGGTAAAGGATACCCTAATCCATGTGACTATGCTCATGTAGTTACTTCAACAACTCACAAAGTATTTAGAAGCGCAAGAGGAGGAATAATTTTAACTAATCATGAAGATCTTGCTAAAAAATTTAACACAGCCGTTTTTCCTGGTTATCAGGGAGGACCTTTAATGCATATTATTGCGGCAAAAGCAGCTGGCTTTCTTGAAGCGCTACAACCAGAATTTCAAGATTACATTAAATCTGTTTTAGCAAACGCAAAAATGTTAGCAGAAACCTTAAAAAATAATGGATTTAAAATTTATTCAGATGGAACAGATACACATTTGATGTTGGTTGATTTGAGACCCTACAATGTAAAAGGAAATCTTGCGGCAGAGAGTTTGTCTAGAGCAAACATTACATGTAATAAAAATGGTATTCCATTTGATACAGAAAAACCAATGATTACATCTGGAATAAGATTAGGAACTCAAGCGGCTACAACTCGTGGATTTGGTTTAAATGAGTTTAAAACGGTAGGTGAATTAATAACAAAAACTCTGAAAGGTTTATCTGAAAACCCAACAGATAATAGCAAAATAGAAAACGAAGTAAAAAATGAAGTTATTTCTTTAACTTCTTCATTTCCGATATATAAGAACCTTTAGTAAATGATTTGTCCGTGCGAAAAAAAAGGTGATACATCTGTTGTAGACTCACGTCCAACTGAAGATGGTACCGCAATAAGAAGAAGAAGATTGTGCATATGTGGTGAAAGATTTACTACATTTGAGAGAATTCAATTTAGAGAATTGATGGTTGTTAAAAAAAATGGAAGAAAATCATCATTTGATCGTGATAAATTATCTAAATCTATCTACATAGCTCTTAAAAAAAGACCAATAGATACGGCTACAATAGAAAAATTCATTAGTAACATTTCAAGATCTCTTGAAGAACTTGGACAAGGAGAGATATCAACAAACACAATTGGGACAATGGTTATGGATGGATTAAAAGATTTAGACCCAGTTGGATATGTAAGATTTGCATCAGTATATAGAAACTTTAGGGAAGAAAAAGATTTCGTACAATTCGTGGACAAGCTTGATGTCTACAAAAAAAGATAAATTTACATTAAAAGATAAATTTTACATGGAGTTAGCCTTAGACTTGGCTAAATCTCGTCATGGACAGACTGGATCAAATCCTTCTGTAGGCTGTGTTATTGTCAAAAATGATAAAATTATTTCCATAGGACAAACCTCATTTAATGGAAGACCACACGCTGAATTTAATGCGATTAAAAATAGTTTTGAAGAATTAGAAGGTTCAAAAATGTATGTTACCTTAGAACCATGCTGTCATCATGGATTAACACCACCATGCACTGACGCGATAATAAAATCTAGAATTTCAGAAGTTATATATGCAGTTACTGACATAGATAAAAGAGTAAGAAATAAAAGTTTTAAAATTTTAAAGTCAAAAAAAATAATTGTAAAAAAAGGTTTATTAAAAAGCAAAATTGAAAGTTTTTATTTACCTTATTTTTTTAATAGAAAGAAAAAATTACCCTTTGTTACTGGCAAAATAGCTATTTCAAAAAACAATATTATTTACAGCAAAACTCAAAAAAAGATTACAAATTCTTATTCAGATCAGTTTACACACATGTTGAGATATCAAAATGATAGTTTGATGATTACTCACAAAACACTAAATAAAGATAATCCAAAATTAAATTGTCGTTTGAAGGGTTTTGAAAAATTTTCTCCAAAAAGAATTATTTTAGA
>LUMH01000553.1_pt1 | contig 14808 bp, 18 predicted proteins | sample 730001 | NCBI WGS metagenome assembly LUMH01 (sample SAMN03860268, study PRJNA289734) | marine metagenome | biome: seawater column; feature: ocean; material: water; isolation source: Red Sea water column Station 34 - depth 25m | place: Saudi Arabia: Red Sea | collected 2011-10-15 | depth 25 m
GTAGTTGAATTTTTAAAGTTCCCAAATATCTTAGAGGTTGCTGATAATGCTTTTCAGACCCTTTTAGAGTCAGTAAAAGATCATGATAAAAGTCTCAATGATCTCAGCGCGTCTAACAAAGCGGTTCATATATGGTCTTTTTTACATGGAATAACGAGTATTTCAAAAAAAATGGATGTTGCCCTGACCTTGCCCGATAGCGAAATGCCAATTCCAGTAAGATCTATTAAAAGAGCGAGAGATAACCTTAGACAATTTATAGAAGATTTATTTTGAAAACTTCTAAAATAAGAATAATTGGAGGTGCTTTGAAAGGAAATCATATTTCTTTCCCCTCCTCCTCCAAACTCAGGCCTACATCAAATAAGTTAAGAGAAATTCTTTTTAATTGGTTGAATTTTGAGATAGAGGGTCTTAAATGTGCAGACTGTTTTTCTGGATCTGGAGCGCTTGGCATAGAGGCAATCTCAAGAGGAGCTAAATCAGTTACATTCATTGAAAAAACACCAAAGTTTGCTGCAAGTATCGAGGCAAATCTTGAAAGGCTGAATATTTCTGAAAGATGCAAAATAGAAATCAAAAATGCTTTTGAGTGGCTAAAGAGTGCAAGTCTGGAGGAATTAGATTTAATATTCTTTGATCCACCATTTTTTGATGAGAGAATTCAAGGTCTTCTTGCTTCTCTAGAATCTCTAAAAATAAAAAAAGGTACATTAATATATTTTGAAAAAAGTACTTTTGATAAAATAGATATTCCCGATTCATTGAAGTTACTTAAATCGAAAAGCGTTGGAGATGCTGAGGGACTTTTATTAGAAAAATGACAATCAAAATTGGATCAAGAACTTCAAAGCTTGCTGTAAAACAGGTAGAAATAGCCATGAACAGAATCGGAGTACCTAGTTTTGAAATTGTAGGTGTAGATACTGCTGGAGATAAGAGAAGTAGAGAAAATAAAGTTCAGTTTGATAAAAAAAACTTTGTTGAGGATATAGATGATCTGCTTGTGGACAGAAAAATAGATATCGCTATTCATTCTGCAAAAGATATGCCAGCTGTCTCAAATCTTGCTGATCTTGATGAAATATATATATCTAATGACTTAGTCCAAAGAGATGAAAAATATAACTCTCGAAATGACATCCTCATATTCAGAAAGAATGAAGACCCAGTATTTGAAAAAAATATGAAAATAGGCACTTCAAGCTTAAGGCGTAAGTTGCAATCTAAATTCTTCTTAGAAGCTACAGAAATAGTTAATCTTAATGGGAATGTTGATACTCGAGTAAAAAAATTAAATGATGGTGAATATGATTGCATTATTCTTGCAAAGGCTGGATGCGAGAGGCTTGAGCTTGATCTAAATTATTCAGAGCTTGATCACCTTACAAATATTTCTCAAGGATCAATCTGTTTACGCTTTAATAAGAAAAGAGGGGAAATCCTTAACCTATTAGAACCCTTCAGTGATGATGAAATGAAAAGAAAGATTGATGAGTGTAATAATTTTCTTAATCTTATTAATGCAGACTGCAATTCAGCAGTTGCAGTAGATTATAAGGATGAAGTTTTGCAAGCAGAGGTGTATGGTAAGAATGAATATATTAAGTTCTCTGCACTTAATGCAGAGGAGGCCTTTATGCGCTTTAAGGAGTTAGATGGTTTAAGGTTGCTGAATGAACATAGTTGATACAAGAGCAAGGAATACTTTTAATTTTGTTAAAAGAAAGAATATAAAAAATATTCCTCTTTTTGAGCTTTCTTTTTTAGATCACTCAATAGATATTTCTGACTATACCGATGTTATATTCCAAAGCACGCCTTCTGTTGAGTTTTTTAATCATCACAAGGATTTAATAGATAAAAATGTCTTTGCAATGGGGCCAGGAACACGATCCTCTTTAGAGGCAAAAGGGATTTCCTCAAAAATACCTGAAGATCCTGGATCTGAGGGTCTAAAAAAACTAATTAAGAGTAGTATTGGTTCCGGGAAGTTCTTAATTGTTAAGGGTCAAGGCGGCTTAAATATTATTTCTGATTATCTTGAAGCTGAGGGAGCTGAAGTTGACACTGTTCAAAATTATCAACGAGTAAGATTTTCATCTTATTACGATCTAAGTAAAGACTTTGATAGTGCAGATTTTGTAATCTTTCCAAGCAGACTGGCCGCTGAGATATATTTCCAAGAAATCTACAATCCAGATATAAATAGTAAATTTGTAACTATCTCATCAAGGATTAAGGATTATGTCGACTCTCTGGGCTTTGAGAACTCCCAACTGAATTATTTTGCTGATAACTTCGAGTCTGAAATATTAAATCTTACTTAGATTTCTTTTTTCCATTTCCATTTTTCATAGAATCAAAGAACTCAGAGTTGGTTTTAAATGATTTTAGTCTATCAATTAAAAATTCTATTCCTTGAGAGTCTTCCATAGGATCTGTTACTTTTCTAACAGCCCACATGAGTCTTAACTCTTCTTCGGAAGTTAGAAGATCTTCTCTTCTTGTTCCAGATCTTCTTACATTGATAGCAGGATAAATTCTCTTTTCAGCAATCTTTCTTTCAAGATGGATTTCCATATTTCCTGTGCCTTTAAATTCCTCATAGATAACTTCATCCATTTTAGAACCTGTATCTACCAATGCTGTAGCTAAAATTGTTAAACTTCCACCTTCTTCTAAATTTCTTGCAGCACCAAAGAATCTTTTTGGTCTTTCAAGAGCATTTGAATCAACACCACCACTCAAAATTTTTCCTGAGGCAGGCTGAACAGAATTATAAGCTCTTCCAAGTCGAGTAATAGAATCAAGAAGAATTACAACATCCTGCTTATGCTCAACTAATCTTTTTGCTTTTTCAATAACCATATCAGCCACTTGCACATGCCTTGAAGGCGGCTCATCAAAAGTACTTGCAATTACTTGACCCCTTACAGTTCTTGTCATCTCAGTAACTTCTTCAGGTCTTTCATCTATTAAAAGTACTATCAGCTTGGTTTCAGGATTGTTGCTAGTAATTGAATGCGCAATGCTTTGTAGCATCAGTGTCTTACCAGCTTTTGGAGGTGAAACTATTAAACCTCTCTGTCCTTTACCAACAGGAGCTATTAAATCTATTATTCTTGCAGATAAATCTTCATTAGAACCACTACCTTGCTCAAGAACTAATCTTTCATTAGGAAATAATGGAGTTAGATTTTCAAATAGTATTTTCTTTTTGGCGTTTTCAGGAGTCTCGCCATTAATTGTTTCAACCTGAACGAGAGCAGTGTATTTTTCTTTATCCTTTGGAGGCCTTATTTTCCCCTGAATTTCATCTCCCTTTCGAAGACTGAACTTTCTTATTTGACTTGGTGAGATATAAATATCATCCGGTCCAGCACAATATGAGCCTTCTGCTGATCTTAAAAAGCCAAAACCATCGTTTAAGATTTCTAGGACTCCGCCACCGAATATATCAATGCCATCATCTGCTTGCTTTTTTAAAATTTGAAAAATGATATCTTGCTTTTTGAGTCTGCCTACATCTTCTAAGCCTAGCTTTTCAGCTATCTCAACAAGCTCGGTAATCGTTTTAGTTTTTACTTCACTTAAATTCATTAGTTGTATCGAAAATTCCTCTGAAAATTTGAATTGATATCAAAAAGATATCTAAGAAGGGTTGATAATATAAGTTTTTTTAGTATTTTGCAAAAAAACCTATATTTCTGTATCTATAAATTCTCCTAATTGTTCTTGCGTTAGAGCTCCTACTTGAACTCCAGAAACTTCACCTGATTTAAAAATTATTAAGGAAGGAATAGATCTAATGCCATATTGAACAGCAAGATCTCTATGCTCTTCAATATCAACTTTGCAAACCTTTATTTGCTCGCCGTATTGTTGAGCTGCCTCTTCTACTCTTGGAGCCAGTTGCTTGCATGGACCACACCATTCAGCCCAAAAATCTACTAATACTGGAACATCTGAACTTAAAACTTCTTTTTCAAATGTTTCTGTTGTTACTTCTTTTACATTACTCATAAATTAAATTCCTTTATTAAATCTTTAGCGAAATATGTAAGAACTGCATCTGTACCAGCTCTTTTGAAGCTTGTTAAAGATTCTATTATAACACCTTTATCAAGCCATCCTTTATTAACTGATTCCATTATCATTGCATACTCTCCGCTTACTTGATATGCAAAAGTTGGAACCTTAAATTCTTCTTTAATTTTAGAAATAATATCTAAATAAGGCATACCTGGTTTTACCATTACGATATCAGCACCCTCTTCAATATCCATAGCAACCTCGTTAAGGGCTTCAAGTGAATTTGCAGGATTCATCTGATAAGAAGATTTATCAGAAGTACCTAGATTGTTTTTAGAATTAACAGCATCTCTAAAGGATCTGCACCAGCTTCTGCTAGAACAAGGGATTGCTCTGCGAGAACATCTAGTGTTTGATCATTTAAGATCTCATCATTCTCCAAAATTCCATCATGACCATGATCTGTGTAAGGATCTAAGGCAACATCAGCAATGACTAACATCTCAGGAAATTTAGATTTTATAGAACCTAATACTCTTGAAATAAAATTATCTCTTTTTATAGCTTCGGTGCCTTTGGAGTCTTTTTTTGAAGGATCTATAACAGGAAATATAGCTATTGCTCTTATTCCCAGTTGGTTAATTTCTTCAATCTCCTTTAAAACAGAATCTTCACCAAATCTAAAGATACCAGGCATTGATTCTATAGGCTCTTTATCACTTAAACCTTCTTTTACAAATACAGGTTGGATTAGATCATTTTTAGTCACCGCACATTCGCTGGTCAAATCAATTATGGATTCTGACTGCCTTAATCTTCGTAATCTAGTTGATGGATATTTCCTTGAAATCATAAATTAATCAGTAATAGCTCCTAGGGATGCAGATTGTACACTTTTTGAGTATTTTGATAAGACACCTTTTTTAGGAAGCTCTTTATTTGGTTTAAAGTTATCTAATCTTTTTTGAAGCTCCTCATCAGATATATCGATGGAAATTGAGTTTGTCTCAGCATCAATTGTTATTTTGTCGCCATTTTCAATGACTCCGATGGGTCCGCCAACATATGCTTCTGGAGAGATATGCCCAACAACAAAGCCATGAGTTCCGCCAGAAAATCTTCCATCAGTAATAAATGCGACCTTATCGCCTAAGCCCTGTCCCATTATTGCAGAGGTAGGTTTTAACATTTCTCTCATGCCGGGGCCTCCTTTTGGTCCCTCATATCTAATAACAACCACATCTCCCTCATTAATAAGGTTATTTTGAATTGCCTCATTTCCTTCTTCTTCAGAGTCAAAAACTTTAGCCGTGCCGGTGAATTTTAGCCCTTCATTTCCTGTAATCTTAGCTACTGCTCCTTCAGGAGCCAAATTGCCATATAGAATGCGCAAATGGCTACTACTTTTAATTGGATTAGATATTTCTCTAATAATTGTCTGATTTTTTGGATATGGATCAACTTCTGAAAGATTTTCTGAAATAGTTTTTCCTGAAACAGTTAAACAGTCGCCATGAAGTAAGTCTGCATCAAGTAACATTTTCATTAGTGGCTGAATGCCACCAACTTCATTTAGTGAGGACATATAATTTTCACCAAATGGTTTAATGTCAGCTACAACAGGAACTCTTTTACCTATTCTTGTAAAGTCATCTAAATCTAAATCAACATTTATAGCATGCGCCATCGCAATAAGATGAAGTACTGCATTCGTTGATCCTCCAAGTGCAATAACTACCGTGATTGCATTTTCGAATGCCTCCTTTGTCATAATGTCAGAAGGTTTAATATCTTTTTCAAGAAGATTCCTAATTGCACTCCCTGTATTTATACAATCATTCTTCTTATCATCAGAAACTGCATCCTGACTGCTACTTCCAGGAAGAGACATTCCAAGAGCTTCAATTGCAGACGCCATCGTATTAGCTGTATACATACCTCCGCACGATCCAGGCCCAACAACTGAAACCTTTTCAACAGAGATTAATTCCTCTTCAGAGATTGAGCCTTTTGAGAACTCTCCAGTTTTTTCACAAACTCTCTATAAAGATTGGGAAAATTCTTTTCTTTGTAGAGTCAGCTATGACTTCTCTTGAAACGAGGGAATATTTCATGCCCTCCGTACCCATAGAAATTCCATCAGATACAGTAATTGTGTTAAATGTTACAGCCTTACATCCTGAATTATTGACTGAATCTTCAACAATTTCTGCAAGGGAGTTTAGATGCATATTGCATGGAGTTACGCTTGCTCCTAGCGAAGCAATCCCAACAATGGATTTCTCAAAATCCTCATCTGTGAAACCTGCTCCTCGTAACATTGATCTTGATGCTGCCTGCTGAGGGCCGTCATGCAATATTTTTGAATACTTCCTATTTGTCATCTTAATTTGATGAATATTTGAGTGCTGCTCTTAAAAGTTTTTGAGTATATTCCTGTTGAGGATTTTCAAAAACCTCATCAGCCTTACCAAACTCTACTAGCTTTCCCTCACTCATAACAAAAATCTGATCACACATAGATCTTATTACTTTGAGATCATGGCTAATAAATAAATATGTTAATTTATATTTGTCTTGCAATCTTTTTAAAACATCTATTACTTGAATCTGAATAGATCTATCAAGCGCTGAAGTTGGCTCATCAAGGATCATGAATTTCGGGTTTAAGATTATTGATCTAGCAATTGCGATTCTTTGTCTTTGGCCACCTGAGAATTCATGTGGATACTTAAAAATTAGGCTATCATCTAATCCAACATCTTTCATTACATTTGATATTTTTTCTATCTTCTCTTCACTGGAAAAATCAAAATGTATATCCAAGCCTTCTCCTATGATTTCGCCAACTGTCATTCTTGGCGACAGGGACCCATATGGATCTTGAAAAACTATTTGAATGTCTTTTTTTAATAATTTCTTTTCAACTGAGCTGAGATCTTTAATTGATTTACCAGAACCTGACTCTCCAACCACACCAACTGTTGAATTTCTTGGAATTTTTAAAGAAATATCAGAAACCGCACAAAATCTATCAGTTTTAAATAGCTTTTTTGATGGTATTTTGTAAAAAACACTTAGGTTTGAAATATCTAAAATATTATCCTCTGAAACAAGTAAATGATCTTTTTCTTTGGGCTCTGATTTTAATAGCTTGATGGTATATTCATGTTTTGGATTAGAGAAAATTTCCGTTGTTACGCCTTGTTCAACAATTTTTCCCTCTTTCATAACGCAAACCCTGTCACTAAACTTCTCAACTAATCCTAAATCATGAGTTATAAATAAAATTGACATTCCAAGCTTCTCTTTAAGCCTATTCATTAAATCAAGAATTTGGGCTTGAATAGTTACATCCAGGGCTGTTGTTGGTTCATCAGCAATTAAAAGCTCAGGTTCATTTATAAGTGACATTGCAATCATTATTCTTTGACGCTGCCCTCCAGAGAGTTCATGAGGATAGGATTTATATCTTCTTTCTAGGTCAGGAATCTCAACAAGCTCCATCAACTCTTTTGCTTTTTTTTCTGCATCTTTTTTTGAAACATCTTCATGACTTAAAATAGATTCGACAATTTGATTTCCAACTCTGTGATAAGGGTTAAGGGATGTCATTGGTTCCTGGAAAATCATAGATATTTTCTTACCGCGAATTGATTGAAGTTGTTTGTTAGACATTTCCAATATTTCAGAATGATTAAATTTAATAGATGAGTCCTTACTAAAAATTGTTTTACCCTCAGGCAAAAGTTGCAATATTGACATCGCTGAGACTGACTTTCCTGACCCTGATTCTCCAACCAGCGCCATAGTCTCATTTTTATTTATTTCAAAAGAAGCATCTTCTACAGCAGTAAAAATAGAGTCTCTTACTTTAAATCCAACGGTGAGATTTTTTACTTCTAATAAATTACTCATATATTTCTTTTTATTTCTCTTAAAATATCTATTGTTGCTAATTTAGCTGTCTTTAATCTAGTTATGTTGATGAAGCCATGGAACAAACTTGGGTAATGAATTTGTTTTACATTGTTGCCCATGTCATTCAATTTTGCTGCATATGCTTCTGCTTCATCGCATAGTGGATCAAAACCGGCGGTAATTATAACTGTTTTGGTATCAAATTTATTATTATTATCAATTTTCAGCAGATCAAACCTTGAATCTAAGTTATTTGCTTCTTCTGCCCTAAAATAATGCCAGAACCACTTCATCTGCTCCTTTGTCAGTAAGAAATTCTCACCAAGCCTTTCTAGAGAAGGAAAATCTAATGATGGAGACACCATCGGATAAATTAAGACCTGTAAAAAAGGTAGTCCTTCATCTCTAGCTTTAAGGTCATGCAATAAGGATGCAGCTAAGTGAGCCCCAGCGCTATCTCCACAAATAATTATTTGCTCTTTGCTATAGCCATGATTAATTAACCAATCAAAAGCTATGTTGGCCTCTTCAAGAGCTTTTGGGAATTTATTTTCTGGAGAGAGGCTATACTCTAATGAAAAAATATTAGAATCCAGCTCTTCGCACATTAGAGATACAACTGGGTTATAAACATCTATATTAGAAATTGCATAACCGCCGCCATGGAAAAATAAAACTGCTTTATCAGACATTTGTGATTCAAGTGAATATTGTCTAAGAACCAGATTATTCTTTTTATCGATAATATGATCTTCCTTATTAATTGTCTTTTTAGGGAGATGGTTGTTATTAATTTTCATTCGAAAATTAGACATCTTTACACGCATGTCATTTGAAAAATCAGCCATATCTAAAGCTAATCCAAACTTTGTAATGAACCAAGATATAAACGAGATATAGATCATAGATTGATAATCAAAAACCTCATTCTTGTATGTAATCTCTTTTCTAAGTGTTAGTACTTTTAGAGCCCAGTTAGGTAAAATAAAGAAAATACTTAAGAGAAAGTTAATAAAAAAATGTTTCATTTTGTTCTGTTGCGCAATAAAAAATCTCTGATCTCATTATACGCAATCTTGATATCCATGTTTTCAAATAATATTTTAGCTTTAAATCAAATAGGTTTAGGTAATGAGATCCTTGATCCCGAAGATGCTTTTAAGATGACGGTCACTGAAATTGACGATTCTCTTTTAATAAATTGGGAAATAGAAAAAACTTATTATTTGTATGAAAACTCAATAAAGGTTACTCATAAAAATCGGTCGGTTGAATTTGAGCTTATTGGTGATCCAGTTGTTCATAAAGACGAATTTCTAGGAGAAACTGTGATATATAGGAATAGCCTTGATTTAGAGATATTAGATCAATTAGAACAAAATCTGATGAATTATGAAGTAGTCTTTCAAGGATGTGCTGAAAAAAGGTTCTGTTATACACCAATAAAAGTCAAGTTATCATCTTTATAAGTCCTGCAATAATCTTTTAATTTCCTCGAAAAAGCATATAAAATCGACTGATGGAAATCCTTTTAATAAATGGGCCTAACTTAAATCTTCTTGGAAATAGAGAAAACTCTATTTATGGTAATGATACATTGGAAGATATTGAGAAAAACCTCTCTGAGATTTGTAAAGAAAATGGTGTTTCTTTCGCTTCCTTTCAAAGCAATGCTGAACATGAAATTGTTGAAAAAATTCATGCATCTAAGGAAGATAATGTTTCAAAGATTCTTATCAATCCAGGTGCATTTACACATACAAGTATTTCAATACGAGATGCTCTTATTGGCGTAGGCATTCCGTTTTATGAGATCCATATTTCAAATATATTTGCCAGAGAAGAATTTAGACATAAATCATATTTTTCTGACATTGCAGAGGGTGTTGTATGTGGAATGGGAACTAAGGGCTACGAATTTGCCTTAGAAAAAGCAATTAATTCTAATTAAATTTTATGAGTATGGATATAAGAAAAATTAAAAAGTTAATCGAAATGCTCCAAGAATCAGACCTTACAGAAATTGAGGTTACTGAGGGCGAGGAAGCTGTGAGGATTTCCAGAAAATCTTCAAATGATATTGTGGTTGAGAAGCCAACTTCAGAAAGAAAAGTTGAGTCGATTGTTAGCACTGAAACCAAAGAAACTACGGTATCTGGTTCAAAAACTATTACATCTCCAATTGTTGGAACTTTCTATAGAAGACCGGCACCAGATAAAGATCCGTATGTAAAAGTAGGTGATGTTATTGATGCTGGACAAATTGTTTGCATTGTAGAAGCAATGAAAATGATGAATGAAATTAAATCTGAATTTAGCGGAAAAATAGTTTCAATTGAAGTTGAAGATGGCGAGCCAGTTCAGTTTTCTCAAGATTTAATTACCCTAGAGTAAATGTCAAAAAAAGTTCTAATTGCCAATAGAGGAGAAATCTCTTTACGTGCCATAAGGGCATGCAAAGAGCTAGGTTTAAAAACCGTCTGTATTTATTCTGAAGGAGATAAAGAGCTAAAAAGCCTGAGATTCTCAGACGAATCAGTTTGTGTTGGCCCCGCTGATCCAACTAAAAGCTATCTTGATGCACCCACTATTTTATCAGCAGCAGATGTTACAGGTTCAGATGCAATATATCCTGGGTATGGATTTCTAGCTGAAGATCACTCTTTCGCTGAGCAATGTAATCTTAGTGGATTCAAGTTTATCGGTCCAAGCTCAGAAACTATAAGACAGATGGGAGACAAAATAACTGCAAAATCTATAGTTACAAAATATGGTATTGATGGAGTTCCTGGTTTTGATAATGAACTACCTGATAATGAGCAAGAAATTTTAAAAATAGCTGATGAAATTGGATATCCACTTATAGTGAAGGCAACAGCTGGTGGTGGTGGGAGAGGAATGAAAATTGTGAGGAGCTCAAAGGAGCTAATTAATTCAGTACAAATTGCAAAGCAAGAAGCGCTTAATGGATTTGGTAATGATATTGTTTATTTTGAGAAATTTATTGAAAATCCTAGGCATATTGAGATACAAGTAGTTGGAGATGGAAAAGGTAATGCTATTCATTTAGGGACCAGAGATTGCTCAATCCAAAGAAGGCATCAAAAATTAATCGAGGAGGCTCCTGCAAGAGATGTAAACAAAAAGAAGCTTGATGAAGTCTTAAAAAACTGCGTAAATCTATGTAAAGACCTCAACTATGAAGGTGTTGGTACTCTAGAGTTTCTCTATGAGAAAGAATGTTTTTACTTCCTTGAAATGAATACTCGGATTCAGGTGGAGCATCCTGTAACAGAAATGATCACTGGATTTGATTTAGTGAAGGCTCAGCTTAGAATAGCATTAGGCTTGCCAATGACTTTAAATCAAAGTGACATAAATTTCAGAGGGCATGCAATTGAGTGCAGAATTAATGCAGAAGACTCTGTTAATTTCATTCCAAATCCTGGAAAGATAACTCGGATGCACATACCTGGTGGATTTGGTATTCGTTATGACTCACATATTTATAATGGCTATGAAGTTCCACCCTACTATGACTCAATGTTGGCAAAAATAATTTCTCTTGCCGGCTCAAGAAAGTCAGCTATTAAAAGAATGTTAAGTGCTCTTGATGAGTTTTTTATTGAGGGAATACAGACAACTCATCAATTCCATCAAAAAATGCTTAAAGATGAGAAATTCATTAAAAATCAACATACAATCAACTATCTTGAAAATGAGTTTCTAAAAAATGCTTGAAGAACAATATAATCCAGAAAAAATTGAATCAAGTATTCAGTCTGAATGGGAAAAGATAAATAAATATAAGTCTACTCCAGATGATAGAGAGAAGTATTATTGCTTGTCTATGTTCCCTTATCCCTCTGGAAAACTTCACATGGGGCATGTGAGGAACTATACGATTGGCGACGTTATTTCTAGATATAAAAGAATGAGAGGATTCAATGTCTTCCAGCCGGACTGAGCAAAACATAGAGAATATGAAGTTACAACTTAAAAGACTTGGATTTAGCTATGACTGGTCGAAGGAGCTTAAAACCTGTGATCCAAACTATTATAAGTGGGAGCAAGAAATTTTTAGTCTTCTTCATAAGCAAGGTCTAGTTTATAGAAAGAAATCTCTAGTTAATTGGGACCCAGTTGATGAGACAGTACTTGCGAATGAACAAGTAATAGATGGTAAAGGATGGAGATCAGGAGCTACTGTAGAGTTAAAAGAAATTGACCAATGGTTTTTAAAGATTACAGATTATGCTGATGAGCTTCTTACCTCTATAGAAAATCTTGATTGGCCAGAAAATGTGAAATCAATGCAAAAAAATTGGATTGGTAAATCTTTTGGATCAGAGATAAGTTTTCCTCTTCCTGATGGAGAAGAGCTAACTGCTTTTACAACAAGAATTGATACTATTTATGGAGTTACATACCTTGCGATATCACCAAATCATCCAATTTCACAAAATTTAGCGAATCAAGATCCTGAGATTGATGGCTTTGTTAAAAAATGCAATGAAACAAAGATGGCTGAAGCAGATATGGCTAAGGCTGATAAGTTGGGCTTAAAAACGAATTTAAAAGTTAAACATCCTTTTACAGGAATTGATCTTGATGTCTGGATTGCCAATTATGTCCTAATGGATTATGGAACAGGAGTAGTGATGGGAGTCCCGGCTCATGACGAAAGGGATCATGAGTTTGCTCTCAAATATAATATAGATATCAAGCAAGTCATAAAAGCTGATGAGGTGCCCTCCTCTGAAAAAGGTGAGCTCATTAACTCTGAGAAATTTAACGGTCTGACATCAGAAAATGCAATCCAAGATATTAATAGCTTCCTTGAAAAAGAAAAAATAGGTAAAGGCATTGAGAATTTTCGATTACGTGACTGGGGCGTTAGCAGACAAAGATTTTGGGGATGTCCTATACCAGTAGTCTATAAAAATGATGAACCTGTTTTTTTAGAGAAAACAGACCTGCCTGTTGAGTTACCAAAAATAAAAGATGGAGAGTCCCCGAAACCACTTAGTCAAAATAAAGATTTTTTTGATATTGGTCCCAATGAATCAAGAGAAGTTGATACATTTGATACTTTTGTAGACTCATCTTGGTATTACGCAAGATTTACAGCAGCAGATAATAATAATAAAGCTCTAGACGAAAATTCAGCATACTGGCTTCCAGTTGATCTTTATATTGGCGGTATTGAACATGCTATCTTGCATCTTCTTTATTCAAGGTTTTTCCATAAAGCTATGAGAGATATTGGCTTAGTAGAGGGTGACGAGCCTTTTAAAAAATTACTTACTCAAGGAATGGTTCTTAAGGATGGGTCTAAGATGTCAAAGTCAAAAGGCAACACGGTTGACCCACAACAATATATTGATAAGTATGGTGCAGACACGATACGTCTTTACATGATGTTTACTGCTCCTCCTGAACAAAGTTTAGAGTGGTCTGAAACTGCTGTAGAAGGAGCTTTTAGATTCTTAAAAAAACTTTGGAGCTTTACTCATGATAAAAAGTTTAAAAAAGTAAAGATACAAGGTGAGTTAGATAACAGTCAGAAAGACTTTAGAAGAAAAATTCATTTAACTATCAAAAAAGTTACTGATGACTATGAAAATAGATATGCTTTTAATACAGTAATTGCAGCTTGTATGGAGCTTTTAAATTCAATACCAGATCAGATTAAAGGTGAAATATCATCTGAAAATGATCAATTCTGCCTCAATGAATTCATCGCATCAACCCTGCAAATGCTTTATCCGATAGCACCGCATATATGTGAAACTCTATGGAATAACTTTTTTGAGAATAGCTCAGAAATTGAGGACAGCTGGCCGACTTTTGATGAAGATCTAATGGTAACTGATACATTTGAGTTAGTTGTCCAAATTAATGGAAAAGTCAGAGGAAAAATAGAAATATCATCAAACTTAGAACAAGACGAAATCGAAAGTGTTGCTAAGTCTATTAAAAATGTGGATGATTTACTTGGCGATAGGGAAATCAAGAAATGTATCTATGTAAAAGAAAAGCTAATAAATTTCGTAATCTAGCAACTCTAATTTTCCTCAATATAGCAATTCTTGGCTGCTCATTTAGTCCAGTTAATTCTGACTCTGAAATTATTGTAAATAAAATTAAGTTTGATCTATCTGTGCCTATAAAAATAAAAAATAATCTAAATATTTTTGTCAAAGAAAATGAGGCTTCGTCAACAGAAGTAAATATTATAGGGTTCGAATTCAAAGAAAATAATTTTTATGGTGGTGAAAATCTAGGTTCCCTTGAAAGTGAGGTTGTTGGAAGTATTCAGGTATACATCCTTAATGACGAAGAGCATTCTAAAAGGATTAGTTCTTCAAAAAGATTTAATACTCAAAGCCTTAATCCTCTGGCACAAAAAGAATTAGTAAAATTAATGCGTGTTGAAATTATTGAGGATTTAAATAAAAAAATAGTCCTTTATTTAGAGACTCATGAAGATAAGTAGTCTCAACTTCAAAAATAATCTAAGAGGAAGCGCTGTGCTTAGTCTCATTCATGGAAAAGAGATGATACTAAAGAATGAGGTAAAGGACTTTTTAACAAAAGATTTTGCTGACCAAGGCTATGATGAAACAATAATCTTTGAGGCTAATGAATCAGATGGTCTTTTGTCAGCAATTCAAAACAATCTTGGAGGTGGTTTATTTGGGTCACAGATAATAATTAAGGTAGTTCATAGTTAAGGAAGGTTTCCAAAGTCTCTTTCAGAAATATTAGAAAAGATTGATTTAGATAATATGAATAATATTAAGATTGTTATTGATAGTATTTCTGAATCTATAGGCCCAAATACAAAAT
>LUMH01000741.1_pt1 | contig 14800 bp, 11 predicted proteins | sample 730001 | NCBI WGS metagenome assembly LUMH01 (sample SAMN03860268, study PRJNA289734) | marine metagenome | biome: seawater column; feature: ocean; material: water; isolation source: Red Sea water column Station 34 - depth 25m | place: Saudi Arabia: Red Sea | collected 2011-10-15 | depth 25 m
TACCTGAACAGTCCGGAAACTCCTTATTACCGCAAAAGTCTTGTGCTCTACGGACTTTATCAAGGTTTGGAGGAAATTCGAAAAAGCCGGGAAATCATCTGTGTTGAAGGTTATCTGGATGTGATACGTCTTCATGAATACGGTTTCAAAAATGCTGTTGCTCCTTGTGGAACTGCACTGACCGAACAGCATCTTCAGTTGGTTAAACGTTATGCAGAGCGGGTCATCCTGCTTTTTGATGGAGATGATGCAGGGAGAGAAGCAGCCCGGACCCACGGACGTCTTTTTCTGCCTCATCAGTTGGAGGCTTCGGTGGTCATGCTTCCCGACGGATCAGACCCTGACAGTTTTTTGCTGGATCATGGGGCTGACGCCTTCCGAGAATTGCTACTGAAGCAGATAACGGTGCTCGATTACCTGCTTCAACAGACCCTTTCAAAATATCCTGATACCCTGCAGGGTAAACTCAAAGCCCTGGATGAGTTGCTTCCGATATTTGCTGAAATCAAAGATCAGACGCTGAAACAGATGACCCTGAATGCGGTTGCGGAAAAAATGGGACTGCCTACATCCCAACTTTTGGAAAAATCAAGGAAGTTTTTGAAAAACCCTGATCAAACTGCTATACAGTCTTCACTATCTATGTTTGACGAGGACTGAATTGTATCAGGCAGCCATGAGCCTGAGCGTGGAGGAATTACCCCAGCATGATGTATTGCTTTCCATCAAGCGCATCAAACAGAGAAACCTTAAGTCTGAATTTCAGGAATTGGGGTCTCAAGGTTCCATGGAAGAGCGTCTCAGAGCGCGTCTTGAACACCGTAAAAAACAAAAAGAACTGGTGGATCTTTTAGGAAATCCTTCCTTAACATGACCCGAGCTTTCCCATGACTGCAACCAATCCAGCGAAAATCCAATTGGACACCAAGGAAGAAATCCTTAAACCCGATACAAAATTGATCAAAGATCTGATCGCTGAAGGTCGGGAAAAAGGATTCATTACCCTTGATGATATTAACAATCACCTTGGAGATGATCCTGTAAGTTCAGAACAGATGGAGCAGATTTTCAGTGTCTTTTCGGAGATGGAAATTGACGTGGTGGATTCTGATAAAAAGGAGAATCTCAATAATCGTGAATTTAATCCGGAATTTGAATTTGACCTGGAAGGGGAACTGGATCTTGATCCTGGTATAGACAACTCGACTGATGATCCGGTCCGGATGTACCTCAGGGAAATGGGAAGTATAGAGTTGTTGACCCGTGAGGGGGAAGTGGATGTCGCAAAAAAGATTGAAGACGGACAACTGGAGTTGATTGAAATTTTTTCAAACTCTGATCTCATCATTCAATACCTGATCGATCTGAACAAAAGGCTTAAGACTTACAAGATCAGAGCAAGGCAAGTGGTCTCCGGTTTGGACGATGATGACAATGTTATTGAGGATGAGGAGGTTGCCACCAGGAAATTGATCGACGTTTTGGAACTCCTAAAGAAGCATTTTGAAAAGGTAAAACGAATTGAAATCAGGCTGGGAAGTTCAAGAAACAAGAAAAAAGACTTGGATGAAATAGAAACTCAGAGAAAGGCATGTAGAGAAATCATTTGCGGCATCAATTTCAATTCACGTCAGCTTGAGTTGATGTGCATGGAAATGTTCAATCATAAGAGCAAGATCGACCTGACATACCGTCAAATGGAAAGGCAAGCCTGCAATTTTAATCTCACGGTTGATGAGTTGAAAAAACTTTTTAATGAGCTTAAAGAAACTCCGAACCACGCAAAGCAGGGTAAAATCATCAATCAGATCGAGGAAGAGACCGGTTGCCCTTTCCCCATCGCAAACCGTACTTTTGAAAAAATTCAGACCTGGCAGAAACGCATTCAGGATATGACTGAAAAAACAAACCTCAGTTGGAAAGATTTTGAAGCTGAGGTGAAACGCCTGAAAATTGCGGAAAGACGGGTCAAGTTTGCCAAAAGTCATTTGGTGGAGGCCAACCTCCGCCTTGTCATTAGCATCGCCAAAAAATGCACCAATCGAGGTTTACAGTTTCTTGACCTGATCCAGGAAGGAAACATAGGTTTAATGAAAGCAGTAGATAAATTTGAATACCGAAGGGGGTACAAGTTCTCAACCTATGCCACTTGGTGGATCCGCCAGTCCATTACCCGCTCGATTGCAGATCAGGCACGGACGATCAGGATTCCCGTGCATATGATTGAAACCATCAATAAACTTTCCAGAACTTCCAGGAATCTGGTTCAGGAGTTGGGACGGGAACCTACCGCGGACGAACTTTCACATCACATCGGGATGCCTTTGCACAAGGTGCGGAAGGTCCTTAAAATTGCCAAAGAACCGATTTCTCTGGACACTCCGATCGGAGATGATGAAGATTCTCTATTGAAGGATTTCATCGCCGACGAAAATGTGGATGATCCAAGTCAGGCCACGGTTTCTTCCAATATGGGAGAAAAAACCCGTGAAGCACTAAAAAGCCTGACTGCTCGAGAAGAAAAGGTTCTTCGCATGCGTTTTGGGCTGGATGAAGTCAAAGACCATACACTCGAAGAGGTGGGGCAGGATTTCGATGTGACACGTGAACGGATCAGGCAGATTGAAGCAAAAGCCCTTCGAAAATTAAGGCATCCTTCCAGGTCGAAACTGCTAAAATCATTTTACGAAGGCTGATATTACAGTCTTTTTCTCCCTACCGGTTCTGGGACTCCTGAGGGCATGGAATTTGATTTACAAATTAGTGTTCTTCTGAGGACTCTCCTATATTTTATCCTGCATCAGCGATGAAATTTTTACGCGTTCTGATTTTATTTTCTCTGATTGGTTCAATCCTGCCTCAACAGGGGTCATCCCAGGATTCACCATTATTGATCCAGTCAGTGGAACTGATCCGCCGTGGGCAGCAGGTTACGGTGCATCTTCTGACCAACGGTCCTCCTGTTTATGAAGTAAACGAAAACCTGCCGGCGAAGACCCTCGTCATCAAATTTCAGAATGCCAGGCTTGATTTTGTTGATGGCCGAAATGAGAGGCTTTTCAACGATGAACAGGTTGCCGGGATTCGTTTCAACAAAGTGGATGATGCCATTTGGGCCCAGTTCAAATTGAGGCTGAGCGAATTAAGTTATGAAATTGTACCCCGGACTGAGGCTCTTGACCGTCCGGTTTCCGGAAACCCTTCCCATGGAAGGACTTGAATTGAGCAACTTGGAGGATTCCAGGATCCGCTATCTCAAAATCCGCCCTGAAGTAAACCAGACCCTCGTCGATTTTGAACTTTCGGTGGAGGATTTGAGAATCGAAAGGACTTCGGACCTCCAGAAGAAATCCTGGCAATTGGAACTTTTTGGATCCCCACTGGTAGCAGATAATGCCAGTGGAGTAGCTGAGTTAAGCGAGGAGGAACAAAAGGCTGCAGCAAAGGCAGAACGGGATAAACTCCGAAGAAGACTGATGCTTAAAAGCATGCTTCAGGAAGCGGAAAACGCTTTCCGTGACGGTTTATACAATGAAGCAGTAAAGTTGTTCCAGGCGGTTTACGCCCAAGGCAAAGCAGATTCAGGAGAATTTGATGAACCCCTCGAGCCGCTTGCGATGCAGGCGATGTTTCGGGCGGCGGATGTTCTCTACACCATGCTTGAACGAAGTAGAGGGAACAACCACCATCGTTCCATCGATGCCTTCAAGACTGCCGTCAGGATTGTGGAAATGAATCAGAAACCTGATGCAGAAGAAAATTCTTCAAGCCTTGAGTCATTCATCCCCCATGCGAAATTCCGCATCGCACGAAGTTACCAGAAAATGCAGTTTCATAGTGAAGCCAGCCAGTATTTTGAGCAATTGCGGCAACAGTTCCCGAACTCAATGGAAGCGGTGGAAGCGATTTTCTGGAAAGCGGTGACTCAAGTGGACCGTCGGAACTGGGGACAGGCCATCGAGGATTTCAAGGAATATCTTAGGACTTCACCTGCTCCCAAGCATCTTGCAGTAACTCATTACAAGCTCGCTCAGGCTTATTATCAACAAGGACGTTTCATCACCGCCCGGGAACACTTTGATACCGCCAGAGACCTCAATACGGCCTACGTCCGCCAGGACCCGACCCTTTTATTTCATATGGGTGAGACGTATTACGAAAACGCGGATTACACCACTGCCCGTGAAGTTTTCAAAATGCTTTTACGGCTTTACCCCAAGGCTGATTTTTCAAAATTTGTTGCGTTGAGGCTGGGTGATTTTTTAAGGGATGAGGGCAAGGAAGATGAAGCCATCGTGGCATACCGCAATGCGATTGACAGTTATTCCCGCGAGATTGCTCTTTTAGGAAAACTCAGGATTGCGAATATTCAGTCGCAGCGTCCTTTTTCCAGCGAATACCTGAAAGCACTCAAAGCCTACGAAGATATCATTACCCTTTATCCGGAATCAGAGCAGGCAGAAGAGGCTTTGCTGATGAAAGGTCTTACCCTGACCCTATATGGGTTTTATCAGCAGGCGATTGATAGTCTCGAAAAGTTTATGGACCGTTATCCCCAGAGTGTTTATGTGCGTAGAAATGTGATTCAGGAAAGTATTGATGAGAACCTTAAAGGTCTCATCGACCAGCATTTCCGCAATCAGGATGATCTTGCTCTGGTGGCGGCTTACCGGGATTACAAAACGAAATATATGCTTAACTTCCGTTTTGACACCACCCTCTTTCAGGCATCGGTGGCACATAGCAGGTTAGGGTTGTTTGATGACGCACTAGATATCCAGCGTTTTCTCGATACCCGTGCTTCGGGTACCATGGGTGAACTCAATCACCTGGAGACCGGACGAACTCTATATGAGAAAAAGGACTATCCTGCAGCACGAAACAAGTTGGCTCAATTTCTCCAGCAGTACCCGGAAAGTGTTTATGATGCCGACGCGAGGATGTTGTTGGCCCGTGTCTATCGGAAAAACAAGGAGTTTTCCAAAGCTTTGATCGTTTATGAGCAGACCATTGAAAAATATGATCAGGATCAGGACCCCTTGAAAGCGGAAATCGTACCGGAACTGTATTATGATACTGCACAGATGCTGGAAGAGGCCGGTTACTTTTCAGAAGCTGCGGATGCCTACCTTCAGGCCGTCAAACGCTACAACCATCCGGTGACAAAGCCCGATACACCCTTGTTTATCATCCACAGTCACTTTCTTGCTGGAGAAATGTTGTATAAGGTGCAAAACAATGAATCCGCGCTCGCACAGTTTGAGAAAACCATCGGGCTTTATGAAAACCGTCAGGAACCTGAAATTCGGGAAAGAATCCACTGGGCTCATTATCATAGAGGTAACCTTTATGCCCAACAGGGACAGGAAGAAAAAGCACTTAAAATCTACAAGGATCTGATCGATTCCCCGGAAGGAGAAGGAAGCCTCTGGAAAAAAATGGCGATCGAAAGCTACCAGTCCCTCGCCCGCCAGATGTCCTACCAGAATTACCTCAACCAGTAGCCCCTTCACTCTTGCAATCTTGGATGGGCAAGCTAAGATGATTTCTTTAATGGGGCGTAGCCAAGTGGTAAGGCAACGGGTTTTGATCCCGTGATACGAAGGTTCGATCCCTTCCGCCCCAGCCAGCCTAATAAATCCAATTCTACAATTCCTCTTTTTTCTGGTTCACTCAAAGCAGGAAGTGTCTTTAAGTGGTCAAAGAAAACGACCAACCCCTAAAATTTTCTGAATGGCGTCCGATCGGGGTTTGCGATCAAGGACGAGCGAATCAACGCAGTGCACGGATGTTTTCCAGGCGGGATTTTGAGAAAATCTGCAGCCCTGGAGTGAACCGCAAGAATTGGGAAAAGATCCCCCAGATCCGGAAATTGGTGGAACGTTATGCGTTGGAGGTTTCCCGTTTTTCCAACCTGACCAAAGATATGAAGAAACCCGGTATCGTCAGCATCAAGCTGGTGGGCGCTGTGCTAGGGCATGAGGAAACCCCGGGTCTGAATCTGGAATCGAAGGATGGCAAGGTTCAGTTGTTTCAGGTTGAATTTGAAGAAACCGCAGAACCCAAAAAAGAGCGTAGTTGGTTAAAATATATCTTATTCGCATTTTTGGGAATGGCTCTGTTGATAACTTTATTTTTTTTAATGAATTTAAATTTCCAAACGAATCCAAATATTTCGCAAAAAGGATCGAATGCTTCTTGCCGTAGCAATGCTCCCCAACAAAGCCGAATGAAGACATTGAAGGATTTGAGAAGAGATCTGCTGGGTGACCTGAAAAGACTTCCTGAATGGTCTAGGCTTCAGGATGTCCAAAACCTTTGTTCAGAAGGAGGGGTTGGCTCTCAACAACAGGAAATCGTTTTTCTTCGCTGTTTACTGAGAGTCCGTGCGGAAACCGAGACACTGGGGACTACGGAGATTATAGGAATTTCCAGGATGGAACGTTGTGCAGAATCAATTTGTGCTGAAAATCAACAACACCTTCAGCCCTATTGCAGGAGACTATGATTTAGGAAAGAAAGTTTAGAATCAGGTGATCAGATTGCTCCAGAAGAATCTCAGTTGTTCTGGATCTCCTTTAACTTCGTTAAACTCATCAACCAGTTCATTCAGGCGTTCCACATCTTCTTTGCGGATGGCCTCAACCATCTGCAGCATCACATGGAGTTTGTCCATGGATATTCCTAAAAGGTCACTGCAGTGGAGGATGAATTCACGTTCCTTCGGATGAAATTCCTCATCAGACCAGGCTACAAAAATCAGGTCCATCATCAGGCTATAACCACGTTTGTCATAAAACGTGGCCATGGTTTTACGCATTTCATCGGTTTCCGGAAGTTGAACGAATTTGATCAACTTTCCCAGGGTCCCATTTTCCAGGCCGAAGATTTGGACCATTCTTCGAAGGTATTCGATTTCTTCATCAAGGATAACGTCATCGGCGTCAATCAGCAGTGTCAAAACTTGAAGATAACGAAATTTGTCCTCATCGGAAGAGGTGACCATAGGGTGTGCCACAACCTGTGCAGGCCATGAAGGATAAAGTTGTTCTTTGAGATCGGGCATTGATGGACTCCTGAATTATCTTACAGGGTGTTAGATTGAATAAACATTTTCTTACTTTTCTTCCGGTTCAATTCCCAAGGCGATATTGCTGACTTCAGCATATCGTTCAACGAATTCTATTTGTATGTCTTCTTTTATATAATCCGGAAGTTCCTCGTACTGCGGTTTGTTGGCCCTGGGCAGAATGATTTGTTTTATTCCCCCCAATCTTGCACCAACAAGTTTTTCTCGAATTCCCCCGACAGGAAGCACTTGGCCGGTCAACGTCAACTCTCCGGTCATTGCCAAATCTTTCTTGACCGTTTTTTTAAGGGCCAGGGAGTGGATTGCGTCCGTTTAGGATGGACCGTACCAGGCTATGGGCAATTTTTGAAGATTCCTGCATGACTTCGCCGAGTTGACCGGTGAGTTTCAATTCTGCCTTCTCTCCCTGGAGGGCAATTGCCTCGATGTTCAAGATCGATCCTCCGCTTGGAGTCCAAGCCAGTCCCTGGGCTATGCCTGGATGTTCCGGGGATTTGAAGGCATCTTTCGGGAAGAGAGCTGGGCCAAGCAATGATTTGAGATCCCCGGGTGTGACGGTTTTTGAAGATATCTCTCCTTTTGCAACCTTCAGGGCGACACCACGGCTGAGAGCTTTCAGTTGTTTTTCCAGTCCACGGACTCCGGTTTCCCGTGTGTATTCCTGAATCAGTTTCTCCAAAGTTTTTTTGGGAAGTCGAAACTGTTCCTTGTTCAATCCGGACTCTTCTAAGACTTTTGGAATCAGATATTTGGTGCCGATCTGGATTTTTTCTTCATTGATGTAACCCGAAAGATTGATGATTTCTAAACGGTCTTTTAATGCGGGTGGAATCGTATCCAGCACATTTGCTGTGGCAATGAAGAGCACATTGGAGAGATCGTAGTGAAGATCAAGGTAATGGTCCATGAACTCACGATTCTGTTCCGGATCTAGCACCTCGAGTAAGACTGAGAGTGGGTCGCCACGGTAGCTTTGCCCCATCTTGTCCAGTTCATCCAGCAGGATCACCGGATTCCCGGTCTTGACTGATTTTAGAGCCTGAATGAAGCGTCCCGGCATAGCGCCAATGTAGGTTCTTCGATGTCCTTTCAGTTCGGATTCATCGGTCAGCCCGCCAACTGAGAATCGATAGAATTCCCGCCCCAAAGCCCGGGCGATGGAACGTCCAAGAGAGGTTTTTCCTACTCCCGGAGGACCGACGAAACAGAGGATCGCGCCTTTGGTACTCTTTCTGAGCTTACTGACCCCAATGAATTCCAAGATCCGGGTTTTCACTTTCTGCATCCCATAGTGATCCTGATTTAGAATCTTCTCAGCCCGGGATAGGCTCAGCCTGTCACGGCTATATTGTTTCCAGGGAAGCGAGGCTATGCAGTCAAGGTATTGGTGAACGATTTGAAGTTCCGGAGAGTGCTCATCGAGCATCGAATAACGATGCATCTCATCATCAACACGTTTCAATGCTTCTTCGTTCAAATCCAGATTCTCAAATCTTTCCCGAAATCTTCTCAGTTCCAGGCTTTTACGGTCCTGTTCGAGGCCCAATTCCTGTTGGATTTCACGAAGTTGTTCGCGCAGAAAAAAATCACGCTGCTGTTTGGAAACACGTTCATCGATTTTTTGGCTGATCTGTTCCTTGAGCAGGCTCAGATCATATTCTTCTCTTAACAACAAAAGAGTGTTTTCAATTCTTTGTTCCAGGTTTTCGGTTTCAAGGATTTTCTGAAGATCTTCACTCTTTGCGTTGGTCATGGAGGCCGCCAGATCTGCCAGCATCACTGGATCATTGATGTCCACCTGATTCAGCAAATGAAACATCTCCTGTGAAAAAGTCGGATTCTGTGGGATCAGTTCCTTGAGGGTCGAAACAATGGCAGCTGCTCCGGCTTTCAGTTCTTCAGTGAGTTTAATCTTCTTATCTTCGAAATAACCGATCTCGGCCTGATAGTGTTGCTGTTTGCGTTGATATCGTTTGATCTTGATGCGTTGCAAAGTGGAAAGCATGAACTGACAGCTTTGGTCTGGAAGTTCGACCCAGTTCAAAACATAAGCAAGAGTTCCTAGACGGTAGAGTTGTGAGGCATTAACGAGCATGTCCTGGTCTTCACGCAACTTGTCAGGTTTGACCATAACCACCGCGATCATTTTATCTTCACTGATCTGTTCTCTAAGCCACTGACTGGTTTGGTTGTCGACACTGATCGGCGAGAGGATGCCGGGAAAGATCGGACGGTGGAAAGCAGGCAGTACCGGAACCTTTTCCGGGAGATCAGCCGTTGTTACAACGGTACCCTCAGAATCCACCAGAAGAATCCTGTCCCGTCGGGCTTTATTTTTTCCTAATCCTGAGTTGGATTGCTGGGTCATATTTTCAAGAAATACAGTCTAAGAATTGATGCTTCAAAAACAGATGATTAGATGAAACTCCAAATCCATCCGGACTTTATTACACTGGTGACGTTCTGAATGTGTTCAAGATGTCCTGGGGAGGATTGTTCCAGGCAGATAAACATGTTAACAATAAGACAACCTATAAAAAGGGTCAATGGATAAGGAACACAACTCATCTGACTGGATAGAATGTTTTTGCAAAAACAAGAGGATGATCATCTCTAAGAATATGAAGAACATACTTTGGAACCCTTATTTTTCCATGTTGGGGTGTTTTTCAGGATCAAGAAAGTGACAACACTGAGTCTGGTTAAGTAGTGAAAATAAATCATTCATCGATTGGAGTGATCGGTGCTGGAGCCTGGGGAACAGCCCTTTCATGTTTGCTGCTTGAGAAAAATCGGCACGTGAAGCTATGGGCTTATGAAGATCAAACAGCACAGAACATCAACCAATACCGCGAAAATAAAGTCTTTCTTCCTGGAGTGGCAATTCCTGAGGGTATCCAGGCATTTTCAGAAATCAATCAGGTTGCTGCTGATTGTGAAACACTTGTGGTTCATGAAATTTTTGAGGAGGAACTTGGAACTTCCGGGAATGTTTCCATACTTTCAGGGCCAACCTTTGCAATGGAAGTTGCTAAGAAAAAACCAACAGCAGCAGTTATTGCATCAGCCAATCCTGAATTGGGAAATCACATTCAGGATATGATGCATGGACCGCGATTCAGGCTCTACCGAAGCAATGATCTGATAGGGGTTCAGTTGGCAGGGGCAGTAAAAAATGTGCTTGCCATCGCAGCAGGAATTGCCGAGGGAATGCAACTGGGTTTGAATGCAAGAGCCGCTCTGATTTGCAGGGGGCTTTCAGAGATGACACGACTTGGAGTTAAAATGGGGGGAGTGCCTGAAACCTTTTCGGGAATGGCTGGTTTGGGAGATCTGGTTTTAACTGGAACCGGTTCCCTTTCCCGGAATCATACTCTTGGGCTCCGAATCGGAGAAGGACTGTCACCTGAAGAATTATTTCAAAATCAACTAACGGTTACCGAAGGAGCGGCTACTTCAGTTTCACTCCAATCATTAAGCCGTCATCATCAATTAGAAATGCCTATCTGTGAAGCAGTATATCGAATTCTTTACCAAGGGCAGGCTCCCATGGAAGCACTGACTCAGCTTCTGGAAAGACAAATGCCTGAATCGGAATCCATCAATTGGGGTCAAAATAGTTCAGATTGATGCGAAGATTTTTTTCTGCCCCGGGGCTCACGGTTTTTTTTACATACACCCTCTTTATTTCCAGTACCTTCACCATCGCAGGGCAAGATGCCTCCATCGTATTTCTGTATCTTCTGGGAATTTATAGCCTGATCCGTCAACGAAAATGGCCTGACATGAGCCATCCGCTGCTCTGGATGTTTCTCCTGTTTACAGCAATCTCTCTGGTTTCCGGGATATTCAACCAATATGAAGTCGACACTTTAATGAATCTAAGAAACAACTGGAGATTCGTTTTCCCCTTTGTTCTTTTGACGGCGATGTATCAAGTAGATGAAAAGAATCTTTTAAAAACCTATTACGGATTTTGGCTTTTTATCGCGTTGTACGGAATCGTTCAGTTTTTTTCCGGTGTCGACTGGTTCCGTCCTGAAGAATCAAGCCTCTCAACACCCTATATGGGATCTGGTGATGGCATCGGTATTTTCCATGCGAAAGGAAACTTTACCCATCACCTCACTTTTGGTGGTTCAATGCTGTTATGTAGTTCTTTGGCGGCGTCATTCGTTTTTCTGAAAGGATTAGATTGGAAAATCCGTTCACTGATTTTTTTTGCTGTAGGACTTCTGTGGATGTCAGCATTAGCTTCTCTGGGACGCAGTATCTGGATCGGATTGATGGTGTCATTGATTATACTGTTGGTGAGAATTTCACCGAAACTGATGCTGGCACTGACTTTCCTGGTAGGGATTTCAGCGATATACCTCTTTGTTGGTTTTGAATCAGGAAATTTGAGAACGGCCAAGCCTGAAACCAGACTTGAGATGGTCCAACATCGGTTGGCCAGCGGCTTCAGCATGAAGTCGAACCAGGATCGATTATTGATGTGGAAAAGTGCATGGCAGGGGATTCAGGATCATTTCTGGCTTGGGATTGGTTTTGAAAAAGATGCCGAAGTCATGGAGGCCTATCGTAAAAAAATAACCGATGAAACCGGTCATCGTTTCAATAATTCAGCCAGCGCAGGGGTCCACAATATTTTCCTTCAGACTTGGCTCAACTATGGGATTTTCGGATTTGTAAGTTTTCTCGGTATTTGGATCGTTTTTTTTCAGCAGCTGATCCAGGGTCTTAAGAAGACAGTTCGATTCGACTACGGAAACTGTATTTTATGGGGTGCGATTGCAGGCATTGGAGGCTTCTTAACGGCAGGGTTTTTTGAAAACAATTTCCGTGATGGCGAAGTTCAGACTGCTGCATTATTACTGATCAGTTTGGCTTTGTTTGAATTGAAAAAACAAAGCTCCCCATTATTCTCAAAAAAATAATTCTGATTGGATAATCTCCATCTTGGATAAAAAGTAAAAATATAATGATTGAAATCCAGATAAAAGAGCCTGGAGGACCTGAAGTTTTGGTTCCGATAGAGGCGTCAATTCCGGAACCAGGCGAGGAGCAGGTTTTGATTGAAGTGGAAGCTTCTGGAGTGAATCGGCCGGATGTGATGCAGCGCAAAGGGCTTTATCCCCCTCCCCCGGGAGCCAGCAACATTCCCGGGCTGGAAGTTTCCGGTACGGTGCGAAAGTTAGGTAAAGGCGCAAACCCTAAGTTATTGGGAAAATCGGTTTGTGCTCTTGTCAGCGGGGGCGGTTATGCTGAGTGGTGTGTGGCAGAAGAAAAACTCTGTCTTCCTGTACCGGGAAGCATTTCGATTCCAGATGCAGCCGGAATCCCAGAAACCTTTTTTACTGTTTGGACCAATGTATTCCAAAGAGGGCGTTTACAGGAAGGAGAAACCCTGTTAGTCCATGGAGGCAGCAGCGGTATCGGAACCACCGCAATCCAGTTGGCCAAACAGTTTGGTGCAACGGTTTATGTCACAGCAGGGACCGATGAAAAATGTGAGTACAGCCTGAAATTGGGTGCGGATGGAGCATTCAATTATCGGGAAACGGATTTTGTCGAGGAAATCCGTCAAAAAGAGAAAAACGGTATTGATGTGGTTTTAGATATGGTGGGAGGAGATTATTTCCAGAAAAACATTCAACTGATGGCAACCGAAGGCCGTTTGGTGCAGATAGCCATTCAGCAGGGCTATCGGACCGAGTTGGATCTCAGGAATCTTTTGATGAAACGGATTTATCTAACCGGCTCAACCTTACGTCCAAGAACGGTGAATCAGAAAGCAGAAATTGCCTTGGAATTAGAACAAAAAGTTTGGCCTCTTCTTGGATCTGGAAAAATTAAACCTGTCATACACAGTAGCTTTCCTTTATCCCAAGCATCGGACGCACATCAACTGATGGAGGAAGGATCCCACATTGGCAAGATCCTGCTTATTCCCAAAACCTGATTTTTCAGACAATTAAACCAGTCTAGGGATTTACATAACCGCTCCCATTTGCCAGGGAAGGAACTCATGGTCGCCAAATCCCTGTGCTTCGCTTTTACTCGGTTTTCCTGAAGCAGTGTCAAGAATCAACTGAAAGATCTCTTCTCCCATCTGCTGAACCGATTTCCCACCGTCCAGGACCTCTCCGCAATTCACATCCATATCTTCTTCAATATGGCGGTACATGGTTGAATTGGTTGCCAGTTTCAAGCTCGGTGCAGGTTTACAACCGAAAACCGAACCCCGACCCGTGGTGAAGCAAACCACATTCGCTCCGGCAGCGACCTGACCGGTTACTGAAACCGGGTCGTATCCTGGTGAATCCATGAAGACAAATCCTTTACTCGTCACAGTTTCAGCATATTGGTAGACTTGCTGGAGAGGGGAGGTGCCTCCTTTGGCAACGGCTCCAAGGGATTTTTCCAGGATGGTGGTTAATCCTCCTGCTTTATTCCCGGGTGATGGATTGTTGTTCATTTCCGCTTTATTCCGCATGGTATAATCTTCCCACCACTGAATTAGGTCGACAATTTTTCTTCCTACTTTTTCACTCACGGCACGTCGGGTGAGGAGGTGTTCCGCACCATAGATTTCAGGTGTTTCACTTAAAATGGCTGTTCCTCCATGACGGACGAGTAGGTCTGCTGCTGCCCCTAAGGAAGGATTGGCCGTAATTCCGGAATAAGCATCTGAACCTCCACATTCCAGCCCAAGGGTTAAGTGACTTGCAGGAACGGTTTGACGCTGGATGGATTTGAAGTCAGGAATCATTTCACGGACCATACTGACTCCTCTTTCAACGGTTTTGCGTGTTCCTCCGCTTTCCTGAATCACCATCGTTCGTAACTGAGGTCCCGCCTCAAGCCCGGCTTCCTTGAGCCAATCCGGGATTTGGTTCACTTCGCATCCCAAACCCACTACAAGCACTGCGGCAAGGTTTGGGTGGGCAGCATATCCTGCCATGGTTCTTCGAAGTAAAGCCAGACCGTTGCCCTGATTCATTCCGCAACCTGTTCCGTGGGTGAATGCGACCACGCCGTCAAGGTTTCCAAGATCTGTTTCACCTTCCTTATCGAAAGCAGCACCGATGTACTTTGCAACCGTTGCGGAGCAATTTACGGAAGTCAGGATGCCAATATAATTTCTTGTGCCGGCTCTTCCATCGGGCCGAAGAAATCCTTCAAATGTGGCCTGTTGCTCAACTTCTTCTGGAATTTTCACATCCTTCCCAAATGCGTAATCCCGCTCAAAATCACGAAGGGTGACATTATGGGAATGGACATGTTGTCCGGGAAGAATGGTCTTGGATGCAAAACCGATGATTTGATTGTATTTTCGAATCGGCTGATCGATGTCGATCCGAGCCTGGGCTACTTTGTGTCCCGCAGGGACCGGAGCTTCTGTGGTCACTCCCGGAGAGCCTGCCTCACTTCCCGCAGGAAGGGTTTTCACGGCAACTGCGACATTATCATTTGGATGCAGTTTTATGGTTGTTGGGTTCATTGATGCCTCCTAAAGCAATTCTTATTTTTTCAAGGGATGATACACCCTGGGTATGCGTTGGTTCAAGCCGGTCAGGATTTCGTATGGAATCGTTCCCAATTCTGAGGCCATTTCTTCCGCAGTTATCGATTGATTCCCCATTTGGCCGAGAATCAAGGCCTCTTCACCAACAGGAATTTTTTGAAGGTTCGTATTGACCATAAACT
>LUMH01000139.1_pt1 | contig 14686 bp, 9 predicted proteins | sample 730001 | NCBI WGS metagenome assembly LUMH01 (sample SAMN03860268, study PRJNA289734) | marine metagenome | biome: seawater column; feature: ocean; material: water; isolation source: Red Sea water column Station 34 - depth 25m | place: Saudi Arabia: Red Sea | collected 2011-10-15 | depth 25 m
GAGCATATAATGGGCGTCATTAGTGAACACGTAGGCTCTCGTAAGAGAAGAAGGAGCAACAGAATCACTATTTCCCGCAAGGCACTACTTGACGAGGACATCCCTACTGGTGACTACAGATTCAATGTGCTTAACCATGTGCTCGTGCCTCATCATGAACTAGTCCCTATTGAGGATGAAGCACAGATTCTTGAGCCGTGGGGGCTAAAAACGGATGATGCATTCGGAAAAGACAGGCTCGCAAAGGAACTCCTACCAAAGATACTGATTACCGATCCTGCAATCCAGGTTATCAAGGAAATCGAAGAATCTGAGAACGATGAGCTTCCTGCGGGATGGCTAGCAAATCGAGTTGTCAAGGTCGTTCGATACAGCAGGTCCGCAGGACAATCAGTGGCATTCAGGCTAATAGTGGAGAGCGCATGAGGAGGAATTAAATTGAGAGAGATTGTTGAGAGTTATTTCAAGCATAGAAGCCTAGTAAACCACCAACTTGCTTCGTACAATGACTGCATCCCTATCGGAGATGGGAAAGAGAGTCGGATGGAGAACATCGTGCGGAACATTAGGATCGGTAGTGACGAACCAGTAGAAGATGACGAGGGAGGATTGGTCAAACTTGATCTCCTGGATAAAGAAATTATTGTTAGACTGAAGAATCTCAGGCTAGGCAGACCCACGATAAAGGAGGCCAACGGGGCAGAACACCATGCAACTCCAATGGAATGTAGACTTAGGAAGCTTACGTACTTCTCGCCCGTCTATCTAGACTTCAAGATTTTTCGCGACGATTTGCCCCCATCACCTGGATCCGAGATGGGATTCCAGGAGGAAACCAGCGTCCACATAGGAAATTTACCGATAATGGTTAGATCGGCTAGGTGCAACCTTAACCCAAACCATGCAGATGAGAATCGACGACTCTCTCCTGAAACATCCACTGAGGATTCGGAGAGATACACACAACTTCTACGAAAGTACGGTGAGGATCCTCTTGATCCCGGAGGTTACTTCATTATCAACGGGACAGAGAGAGTTCTGATTTCTATGGAGGATCTCGCTCCAAACAGGGTAACAGTAGAGAAGAACAAGAAGTATGCCCATGAAACCCAGGTCGCGAAAATATTCTCCCAGAAAGACGGCGTAAGGAAGCCACTGAACGTCGAAAAGAGAAGAGATGGAATGCTAATGGTAAAGATTCCTAGTGCTGGAACTACGCCCATTCCTCTAGTACTCCTGATGAGAGCACTTGGAGTCGCAAAGGATATGGATATCTTCGCCTCCATTGCAGGACCTCCCGAGGCCATGAAGTACACTGTTGCTAACCTCAACGATCTTAGGGATAACGAGGAGTATGGTGTTGACACATCTGAGGAGGCTCTAGCTTGGCTGGAGAAGAAGTTCGCAGCAGGACAGCAGAAGGAGTACAGAGAATCTAGAATCCAAAACTTACTTGATAACGAACTGCTGCCTCACCTAGGTTCGAAATTTGATAATAGGGAGAAGAAAGCAATTTTCCTAGGCCGTATTGCTAGACAAGTTCTAGAGATGGCCATAATGGATAAGGATCCCAATGACAAGGATCACTATGCAAACAAGCGTGTCCGGCTAGCCGGCGATCTCGTGGAAGATCTCTTCAGGGTAAGCCTACAACAACTGGCTCGTGACTTGAAGTACCAGTTGGAGAGACATCATAACAGGAAGAGGGAACTAAGAATCTCTTCGTGCCTTCGTCCTGACGTCCTTACAACTAAGATTATGCATGCCCTTGCTACAGGAAATTGGGTCGGAGGGAGGTCAGGAGTAAGCCAACTCCTTGATAGGACGACATACTTGTCTGCACTGTCTCACATGAGGAGGGTCACCAGCCCACTAGTTCGAAGCCAGCCCCATTTCGAGGCTAGAGATTTGCACCCTACACAATGGGGCAGGCTGTGTCCAAATGAGACTCCCGAGGGGCAAAATTGCGGCCTTGTTAAGAATGCAGCACAAATGATAGACGTCTCAGAGGAAGTTCCCGAAGAGGACGTCAAGGCACTATTGAAGGAAGCTGGAGTAGACGATAATCCCGAGGGCTGGGCAGACGGTTCTAGGATACATGTTAACGGAGATATTTTCGGCCTTCACAAGAGACCGCACAAGCTTGTAAGCCAATTCAAGAGGAGACGGAGATCGGGCAGGATTAGGCCAGAGGTTAGCATCAGGCATGACCATGAGAATCGTGACGTTTTCATCAACACAGATAGGGGCAGAATGCTACGCCCACTTCTCATAATTGATCATGGTAGCCTGCAAATTACCAAGATGCACTTGGAAGCGTTAGAGTCGGGCGAGATCACATTCTCAGACCTTGTCTCCGGAGGAGTAGTAGAATGGGTAGATGCCGAAGAAGAAGAAGATCTCTTGATAGCTCCAAGACCTTTTGATTTGCCGGCACTTTCTCCAAAGAACAAACGTCCCATAAATCCAGCGAAGGTAGAGTGGACCAACCTTGGCGAGCATGGAATATCCCATGCAGAGGTGTCTGCAGAAGTAACTATGCCCAACGGTGAGTCAAAGTTAGAGAAATTCAAGGTCCCACTAAACTACTACCAAGAAAACATGGACGCCCTAAAGAGGAAGGAGAAAAAGGATCACACAGTTCTAGTTTACACTCACGTAGAGATTGACCCCCAACTCATCATGGGCGTCTGCGCCTCTCTAGTCCCGTATCCTGAACACAACTCAACACCAAGGGTTACGGGCGGAACAGCCATGGTCAAGCAGAGCCTAGGAGTGGCCAGTGCGAATTTCAGACTTAGACCCGATACTCGCGCGCACGTGATGCACTATCCCCAGAGGTCAATTGTTGGAACACGGGCTATGAAGTCCACTAGATTCGATGAAAGACCTGGTGGTCAGAACTTTGTTGTCGCGATTGTCAGCCATCACGGTTACAACATGCAAGACGCCGTAATTATGAACAAAGCATCAGTTGAGAGGGCCCTCGGAAGGTCTGCGTTCATCCGGACTTACAATGCAGAGAACAAGAGATTCCCGGGTGGACAAGAGGAGAGGATCGAGGTTCCGGGTACGGGCCTCGATGAAATCAAGGGGCTCAAGTCATGGGATTCATACTCTCATCTGGAAAGAGACGGACTTCCAGTTCCGGAGATTGAGCTGACCAGCCAAGAAGGAGGTAGGTCTATCCTCGTAGGTAAAACTAGCCCGCCCAGATTCCTAGAAGAATCACACGGGGCATTCCTGCAGGCGCAGGAACGTAGGGAGTCCTCTATGCTAGTTCGTCACGGTGAGAAGGGTTGGGTGGACAACATTTTCGTTACAGAGTCCCTAGACTCAGGCAGGCTAGTCCGAATCACTCTAAGGACAAATAAGGTTCCTGAACTTGGAGACAAGTTCGCCAGCAGACACGGGCAAAAGGGAATAATTGGTAGACTGGTAAATGAGGAGGACATGCCGTTCACAGAGGACGGCGTAATACCCGATCTACTCATCAATCCTCATGCCATACCTTCCAGAATGACTGTGGCCCACGTTTTGGAGATGATCGGAGGGAAGGTTGGATCCATGGAAGGCAGAAGAATAGATGGAACCGCATTCACCGGGGAAAAGGAAGAGTCACTCAGGTCGGGACTACTGAGAAACGGTCTGAGGCACACTGGAAGGGAACCGATGATTAACGGAGAGACGGGAGAGAGTTTCCCTGTCGATACTTTCGTCGGCGTCATCTATTACCAGAGACTTCACCATCTGGTTAGCAGCAAACTCCATGCTAGAAGCAGAGGAAGGGTGCAAATCCTCACTAGGCAACCGACAGAGGGTAGAGCAAGGCAAGGTGGACTCAGATTCGGAGAGATGGAGCGTGATTGTCTAATTTCTCATGGTGCATCCATGGTAATCAAGGACCGGCTTCTTGACGAGTCAGATGGCTGGAATTTAATGGTCTGCAACACTCCTAGATGTGGCCATATCGCATATTATGACTGGAAGAGAAGGACAACAATTTGTCCTGTTTGCGGCGATAGGTCAGATGTCCATAGCGTCCAGACCTCCTACGCATTCAAACTCCTCCTGGACGAAATGAAGAGTCTTGGAGTAGCGATGAGACTAGAACTGGAGGATAGAAGATGAGCGCCCGAGATGCAGCAAAGATACCCAAGAGAATAGACTCGATTAGATTCACACTGATGGATCCAAACGAGATAAGGAAGATGTCATCTGTCGAAGTAAAGACAGCTGACACCTACAAGGACGACGGTCATGCATACAAACAAGGTTTGATGGATCCAAAGATGGGGGTAATCGACCCAGGTATCAGGTGTGAAACCTGCGGGAACAAGCATGAAGAATGCCCAAGTCACTTCGGTCACATAGCTCTGGAGCTACCTGTGATGCACATAGGCTTCACCGGCCTAATCAAAACGTGCTTGAAGACAACCTGCAACTCATGCAGTAAGGCCTTACTGCACGATGCTCCGCAAACCCATCCTACTGATCCAGAGAAGTCCGAGCAGGACTACTACAGAGACAGAGTGAACGACATCATCCTTAAGCACGGAGTTGGTGGCAGGGAATTTAAGAAAATCATCAAGGATATCGAGAATATTTGCGCTGGCCCTAAGCGTGCGATATGCATGCACTGCGGCGCAGAGCAGGGTAAGATAATTCTGGATAAACCCACAACCTTCAAAGAAAAGAAGGCGGATAAAGGAGAGCACAAACTGAATGCTCGCGATATCCGAGAGTGGCTTGAAAAGATACCCGATGAGCACCTAATTTTCCTCGGGATGGAGAAAGACGTTAGTAGACCAGAATGGACAATTATGAAGGTCCTACCAGTTCCTCCAATTACTGTCAGACCATCTATCACTCTCGAAAGTGGAGATAGATCCGAGGATGACCTCACACACAAGTTAGTAGACGTTCTAAGGATAAATCAGAGACTCAGAGAAAATCGTGATTCAGGAGCCCCACAACTTATCGTTGAAGATCTCTGGGAACTACTGCAGTATCATTGCACGACATACTTCGATAATCAGACCAGTGGCATTCCGCCCGCTCGACACAGATCCGGAAGGCCACTAAAGACCCTATCTCAGAGGCTAAAGGGGAAGGAGGGTCGATTCAGGAGTAATCTGTCTGGTAAGAGGGTTAACTTTTGTGCAAGAACAGTAATCAGCCCAGATCCAAACCTCGGGATCAACGAAGTGGGAGTCCCAGTGAAGACGGCCAAGGAGCTGACAGTGCCTATCAGAGCTACAAGTAGAAACAGGGAACAACTCAGACAGATGATTCTTAGGGGCCCAGATGTCCACCCTGGTGTCAACTACATCATTAGGGGAGATAGGTTCAGAGTTAGGATTACCGATAGGACGAAGTACATCTGGGCAGGATTTAGGTGCCTGAATCCAGATTGCCATTGTGGTAGTGAAGAGGAGCCGTACATGGGTTACAGGCCTGATTTGAATGAGGTCCTCCCTGCTCCAAACTTCCTCCCAGGCCTTGTTTTGAAGGAGCAAATGCGTAGGGACCCAATGACTGACGAGCTACTTCCCGAGTGGAGCGTAGATTTGGATAGGACTCTGTCAAACCTCAGAGGGGAAGGAGAAGACGGAAAACCCCTAGCTGAAGACAATCCAGATGCGGCAATACACCATCGCTGGAAGTGGGAAGTAGAAAACCCGGACGAGTACCTTCCCGATCACCTCGAGGTGAAATGCCCACACTGCGGAAGCCCAGAGACCGAGGATGAACACGGCAATCTCTACCCTACAGAAGTAGAAGATCGATTAAGCACATATGATAGAGATGGCAACCCAAGGCCAGGCGTTGTTGTCGAAAGGCACCTTATTGACGGAGATGTAACCATTTTCAATCGGCAACCATCACTCCATAGGATGTCAATGCTAGTTCACGAAATAAGAGTCATGGAAGGCAAGACATTCAGATTCAACCTTGCTGACTGTACACCCTACAATGCAGATTTTGATGGGGACGAGATGAACCTACACGTAATACAGAGTGAGGAAGCCAGGGCCGAGGCTAGAATCCTCATGAGGGTACAGGAGCACATAATATCGCCAAGATATGGGGGTAGCGTCATTGGTGGAATACACGATCACATCACGGGCGCTTACCTTTTGACGCATGGAGAGGCCTTCCTTCCAATGCCAGTTGCAATGGATGTTCTCAGCTCTATTGGATGGGAGGGCGAAATTCCCCCAACAGTAGAGAGAAACGGACAGACTGGACTGTTAGGAAACGATGTTTTCAGCCTTCTCGTGAAGGGAGGCTTCACTCTGAACTTCAAGAATCGTGCTGGAGAAGAAGTCAAGGTAACTCAAGGAGACGTCTCCGGTTCTATCGATAAGAGAGGAATTGGAGCGGAGGATGGGCGTCTTCTAGACGCGGTCGTACAGACACATGGAACTAACAGGGGGGCAGACTTCATCAATAAAATGACAAAGATGACAATCGCCATCTGTACAGCAATGGGATTCACCACTGGAATAGATGACGAAGACCTACCTCCAGAGGCTAAGGAAGAGATCGTGAGAATCAACTCTGAGGCCAGCGCTAGTGTTGATTCCGAACTAGAAAAGTTTGGAAAGGACGGAAGGAAGTACGAGGCCAGGCCAGGAAGAACTCCACACGAAACTCTCGAGGAAAACATACTGACAATCCTAGACACCGCGAAGGCTGAAACTGGAAACGTCGCGAAGGCACAACTTGGCGATGACAATTCAGCCGTTCTTATGGCAACCTCTGGAGCGAGGGGTTCAATGGACAATCTAGCAATGATGGCAGGTTCCATTGGACAACCGAAAGTTAGAGGCAAGCGACTTGAGCGGGGCTATCAAGACAGAGTACTTTCTCACTTCCCCAGGAAGGTCAAGGGATCAAAGGAGAAGGGTTTCGTTTCTTCGTCATTCAAGCGAGGCCTTGAACCAACCGAATTCTTCATGCTTTCAGTTTCCGGCAGGGAATCACTGGTAGATACCGCTGTCAGAACGAGTAAGTCGGGTTACATGCAGAGAAGATTGATCAACGCCATGGATGATCTCAAGGTTTCTAATGACAAGAAGGCCTCAGTAAGGAATACTGCAAACCGGATTATCCAATTCGAGTACGGTGAGGACGGGACCGATCCTGCCAGAAGCAGAAAGGGCAGCCCATTCGATGTAGATCAGGTGCTTAACGATGCGCTTGGAGGTGCTAACTGATGGTAGTCAAGAGTGCAACTAAGAAGAAGTTGATGGATCTGGGAATAGAGGAAGAGTATGCTCACAAGTTAGCGGATGATCGCAAATGGGACGATGTTAAGGGACTCTCCCCAGGACAAATCGCTCAGATATGTGGAATCGACTCCGGAACTTCTCAGAAAATCCACGATGTTATGGCCAGCTCCGTAAAGTCCAGCAGGGCTTCTGCGGCCAGTACTGAGAAGACCATTGTCCGGAGAAGAACAGTGTCCCGAGCTAGGAGGACGAAGAAGTCGCTACCCTTGCAGGACTACGACTATGAAACCAAGATGAAGCAACTCTTCCGTGATGTCGACAGCGATGATGAGATGTTCATCCAGCTTAAGAAAGCCGCCGAGGAAAGCGGCTCAAACCTAACTCCTAGGATGATAGACCAACTTGTCCAGGGGTTGCGTAGCAGGGGGGAGAAGAAGGTTACAGCCGCCAAGGCCAAGAAAATCATCAACTCGGCAAGCAACTTCTATAATGACGCGAAGGCCGTTCCACATGAGGCAGTAGGCATTACCACTGCCCAGTCTATTGGTGAACCCGGCACTCAGATGACGATGCGTACATTCCACTATGCAGGTGTGGCTACAGTGAACGTTACCCAGGGTCTACCTAGGATAATCGAGATTGTCGATGCCAGAAAGGTACCCCAAACTCCAACCATGATAATTTATATGGACGAGAAGAATTCCAAGGGAAAGCCACTGAGGACCAATGAAAAGCTGGTTCGAGACTTAGCAGCATCCATAGAGACAACCACCGCTATAGATATCGCAACTATTGACGTCGATGTAGCTCAGCGGAACATATTACTCCAGCTAAACAACAAAAACATGAGGCTGAAGAAAATGACCGGTGCAGAGGTTAGAGACAAGCTCTCGCGCGCTCTAAGGCTGTATGTGCAGGCCGATGACGATGACCGCCCAAAGTCCCTGAGGATAATTCCAGGCGTTTCAAAGGAAGAAGATCTTGCATCCCTTGCATCCGATCCCCCTACCTACACCGCGCTTTTGCAACTCGAGGAGAAGATCAAGAAACTGCGATTGAAGGGGCTCCCCGGAATTAGCAGGGCTACAGTACAGGGCCCAATGTCCGAAACAGGCGAATATTACATTTCGACAATCGGTTCCAACCTATCGAAGATCAGTGAGTTCGACGGGGTCGACCGAACAAGGACGTATACGAACAATATCAATGAGATACATGACTACCTTGGTATAGAGGCCGCCAGACAAGCCATAATTAACGAAATGTGGGACACTCTCGAGGGCGCAGGTCTCGATGTCGACGTGAGACACCTGATTATGGTCTCAGACGTGATGACTAATAGCGGAGAGGTCAGGGCAATTGGACGTCACGGTGTAAGCGGGACAAAGCACTCCATCCTTGCTCGTTCGGCTTTCGAGGTCACGGTTACACATCTGCTGAAGGCTGGAGTAATCGGCGAAAGGGACAACCTATCAGGAGTAACAGAGAACATCATCGTGGGCCAACCAGTATCGCTGGGAACGGGCAGCGTCGAACTATTCTACATCCCCGAGGAAAACAACTGAGGTTTGAAGATGGACATAGCAAGACAACTCAAGCAAGGAATTAACTCAGGAGAACTAGTCTTCGGACAAAGACAGACAGTATCGCATTGCACCAAAGGAGGTGCAAAGTTAGTACTGGTTGCCTCGAATTGCCCCGAGTCGTTTATCGATGAATTGAGGAACTCGCATCCGACAGTACCAATTCATCAGGTTACCATGGTAAATCGGCAGCTTGGAGCTGCATGTGGAAAGCCATTCCCCGTCAGCTCCCTGTGCGTAATCGATCCGGGACAGAGCGATCTACTGCAGTTAGCCCCAAACGTCTGAGTTAGAAATCAGGGTCTCGACCTAGAAAACTGGCGTTCCATTGAAAGACGTAGCCATATGCCTAGGGCTATGGAGGATATATTACGAGCGCTACTTAGCATCAGATGCGTAGACTTTGACTCATTCGATATAGTGATGCCCGAATCCTCATTCAAACCAATTGGCGTAGCCACAGCAGTGCCCGATTTCGGCGTCATTACAGGAAGAACCTTGATTTGGCATGCTCCTTCAGAAATTCTACCAATTACTAGAAGCGAGCTAGACAGATTCGAGATGGATGCCCCGGATGGTTTCCACCTTATCCTAAGTGAGCGAACGACTCATTCTGATTGCGATCCCATTGATGAAACCAAATTTCAGATAGTATCGCCGAATCAGGTTTCCGAATGGATCGGAAGCGCGGTTCTTTCGGGGGAACTTGCTGCCTCGGTTGTTCCGGAAGACTCGAATCTCCCAGAATCTAATGACCTTTCCACTTATTCCAATGAGGAAAAGATGCAAGTTCTCACTTCGAAGATTGACATAGACTCTTGGACTGCGAGCAGAGGAATTGAGGGATTTTCATCATCACCAATGTTGCTAGAGGCTCGAATTTGGAGAGTATCAGGAGATTTGCATGGACCTAGCGGCAGTAGTGAAAGGGGCGAATGGACAATATTGGAGGATCCATGGTGTCAGAGGCTCAGCGTGATCGGCGAATCAGAAAGTATGCAAAAATCCCCAAAGATCAGATCAATAGAACCTCCCAATGAAAATTGGCTCAGCGAAGACAGGCTAAAAACAGAGATTTCCAAGATAGTGGAGGAGAGGAGAAGGGGAGACTCTGGTGAGGTGAGCATCTCCGGTACTGTTAGGAGCATGCTACTAGAAAAGTGGGTCTTGGATATACACATGGCAATGATCGAGCACTACAGAATATTCATCCCAGGCTGGTTGATAAATCTCGAATCTGATAAGATTTTGCATGGAAGAAACGGCAGACTCTATGACTTAGTTTCTCTGGAGTAGCATCATATCCTCATCCGAAAGCGTGTCACCACTCATTAGTCTGGACATTAAGTCGGAAACCTCCACTCTCTCTTCTTCGTGGTCCTTCTTGGAACCAGATAGTTTCAGAATGTCCTGCATAGAATGAATGCACCTTAGTGAAATGATATACTTGTTATGCAACTCATCAGCATTCGACTTGGTTGAAGTTAGGCCCATGTGCTCAGAATTTGCCATGCCCCTCAATCTGTCAACTTCATTTGATAACTCCATCATAAGTGAATGGGCTTCTTCGGATTTCTCTGATGCATCAGTGACTGCGTCATGAGCCTTCTGCTGCTTTTTTTCTGCCTGTCTAACCTCTCTCAAAATGCTTGAACTACTATCCTCTTCTTCTTTCTTGAGCCTTTTGAAATCTACCTGCAACCTCTTCATCTTCGCGAAGAAATCCTTCTCTTTACTCGGACTAATTTGTCCAGTTTGATGGCGCCACTCAAGCTTGTTCATCTGCTCTCTAATACCCCGAGAACTTGGGCCGCTCCTCTTTTTTCCCGACTGACTACCATTCTTCTCAACCGAACTCCTTAGTTTTGCCCTAATATCCTTCAATTCGTTTGTTCTCTCTAGTCTAATTTTCCTCAATTCAGCAACCTTGCTATTAGCCTCGTTCCTCAGACTCTTTTGCTTCTGAACTTCAGTGATTAACTGCTTTACCTGCAAATTTATTTCGTTTCTTTTATCCAGTTGATTCCTTACTTTAACATTCAACTCATCGCGACGATCTTTGTATTCGGCCAACTTCTTGCTGACCAATTCCGAATTCTTTTCGAAAACAGATGAGATATTCGACTGGCTGAGCTCCAAAGTAAACCCTCTAGCGCTTCGAATTTGGAGTTCCATTTAAGCAATACCGATTATTTTGCTTCTAGTCCCTACGACTGGCAGACTTTCCCTTTCTGCCCCCTCTTCTAGAAACACCAAGTTTCCTGGTCTTTTTTTTACGTATTCGGCCCTGTTTTGGTTCCTTTCCAGGTGAATTCTTCGTATCAGTGATTGACGAAAACCCACCAGTCTCTAGGATCAACCCTAACTCATCAGAGCTAAGATAACCTCCCTTTGCGGCGATTCCACGAATATCATCTATGCTGGAGGAACCTCTGACCGCAGATAGTCTCGAGTACTTCTGGAGCTTCTTCAACAAACCTCTTTCTCTATTTGTTTCGATTTTGATTGCCTCAATTCTCTCATCAATTGAGGAAATACTTCTACTAATCTTACGTATATCTTTCCTACTGATTTTGTCTACTTCGACTTCAGCATTTTCCTTTAAATCAGATTTTGCCTTGCCGATTTCTTCCTTGTTTTGATCCAGTTTGGTAGAGATCTTTCGCATCTCAGTTAACTTGGAAATATATTCAGAATGAGATTTTTCTGCTTCTCTCTTCTTTTTGATTGAAGACTGAATCTCAAAAAATCTGCTGAATGCCGATAGTTCTGGATTCAACATTGGTACTGTGGTCAGGTCATTGTCGATTTTGGTCAATGTAAGGTAGGTCTCGCCAAGCCACTCCTCTAGAATTTTCGAAGGAGGTGGGATTCTTACGTTAATTTCATCTCTTTTTTCTCTGTGAATCTTTGCCTGTTTTCTCATGGAATGAAACTCTCCCAGCAGCGTCTTTCTCCCAGATCCCGATCTCTCTATTCCAACTACTGCAGTTCTGAGCGCCTTTACAATATGCACTTGCTCTTTCCTTTCCGTCTGTAGATCCCTCTTCTCCGAATCCAATAATCTCAAAGTGCTCTTCTTTTCAGCAATCATTGCTTCCATTTCGTCCGTAGATAGGTCCTGCAAATCACTTTGGTAAACCTTTGACGACTCATTCATTCCTCTTCACCTCTTGATTTCGTTTGTTTCAATTTCCTAGAACGTTTGGCGAAAGAAGAACTGCCACCCGTATCAACGTTTTTTTGCCCCTTGAGGAGGTCTCTGAAACCTGGCCCCAAATCTCCAAATCCGTTTTCTATCCTCTTCTCCCAATAGTCAATCGCTTTATCGCTCTGTGCAAGCAATTCCTTGGCACGGTCCAATTGGCTCCTAATTTCTCTAATCTCTGCAGAGGCATTAGTCACCTTCTCATAGAGTGGTTGTGCCTTGGAAACGGCACCAATCATCTGAGAGTGTGCCTTATCTGCCTTCTTGAATAACTTAGACATCTCCCTACTCTTTTCTAGATACTCCGCCATTTCCGGGTTCGAATCCTTTCTATCTCTAATCCATTTATCGTTTTCGGAAATTAACGATCTTCTCTTCTCTAGTAGTTTCCTTTCGGATCTATGGTCTAACGCTGATGTCTGGATCTTGTCCTCAATTTCTTCAATTTGTTCCAGCAGCATCATCTTCTTCCATTTAGGATCAAGACTGATCATTCCTCCGGACTCGTTCAGTTTTTTCCTGATTCTTTTAACATCGGGAATTAGAGTCCCAGCGCTGTTCTGAAATTGATCCCTCTCGGCCTTGAATTTGACAACCTTTTCATTGGCTTCTTCGAAGGATTTCTTCATCCTATCAAGCCTTGGAGATAGGGTATCTTCTTCAGCCTCAAGATTCCTAATTACCCCGGGCAAGCTATCCTTTAGCAACATTCTCCTCTTGAGAAGGGCAGATGCAAGCTCATCCGGCGTCACCCTCATCAGTTCACTAGTGTCCATTTCTGTTCGGATGGAGTAAATGCCCCTATTATAGCCCTATGCGGAGTGTTTTTCAGCGTTTGATTCATACGATGCCCATTCGAGCCAGCATACATGCAAGTAACATTGAGGAACAAAATCCTCATTACTGTCATGGTAATTATTCTTCAAATTCTCATCGTTCACAATACCTCTGAACCAGATATTCTTGATGTCAAAAAACCAGAAATGCAGTCTGATACTCCTAGTAACTCAACTAATTTCACTTCTTCGGGCGATTCTGGTCTAGTAATCTCTGGTGAGCCTGCCTATGTCGGAGATACGCTCACTGCCTCATTGATGGTAACCAATAACGGCAAATCCAGCGGTTCGGTATCTCTCCAAATCAGACATTCAGATGGCGAACAAATATTTCAGGGAGAATATATCTCGATTTCTCCCGGCTCAACCAGAGAGGTTTCTACCAGCTTCATCATGGAGCTTCCGGGTACCAATGAATTCAATTGGCAACTATCAGTCCTAGGGCAAACTGGGCAATCTAACTTGGAGGGAAACCTGTCTATTCAGGTCTCAAATAGTCAGATTCTCAATATAACCGCTGACTCAATTTTCTGGTCTGCATCTGAAGGGCTTGAAATTGACGTCTCAGTTTTCCTATCTGAGGGAAAGGCTCGCCCAATTCTACTTGCAGTGTCTTCTGAAGTAGCCGGGGGAAATGAGAATTTACAGGAGATCCTTCTTGAAGCAAATCCTGGACGCAGAGTGATAGAATTTTCTTTAGGAAATCCAAAGACAACAGAGATTACCATTCAGGCAATTCCGGTACAATGGACTTCATCTATCTTTTCTCAGAACATTACAACAGAATCTGTTGCTGCTCCCTATATCGATTCATCATTCATCAAATTGGAAGCTATTTTCAATCCAGAAAAACCCTCTCCCGGAAGTCGAGTTTTGGTTACAGTTACACTTAGTAATGATGATAACCATAACACCCAACCTGGGACATTGCGACTGATATCATCCTCAGAGAGAACGATTCTCGCTGAATCTACAGTTCCATCTTTAATGCCTGGATCAATTGTGATTACAGAAATGTCAATCTCTGAATGGATTGAGCGTGATAACGTGGACGTAGAGGTCCAATGGTCATCGGACGGCGTTATCTCGACGCGAATCTATTCAATTGAACCAAATATCGACGACCAAGGACTTGAGCTACCCTTCGATATTTTAGCTGCAGGATACGGGATTCTCGCGGGCATCCTCATTATACTTGTAGGGACTTTCTCTTGGAGAGCTGTCTCCTCTCGTACTCCCACTACCTCTAATCTACGTCTAAGGGAGGCAAAAGAGTCACAAAGCAGTCAACTTAGAATTGAAAAGAGAGAGATTGAGTGTAGTTTTTGCGATCAGCGACTTATGGTGCCGAATGACCATGTAGGTGGGGTCAGATGCCCATCGTGCTCAATGGAATTCATGGTTGGAGGGCCAAGTGAGTCAAACGAAGAATCTGAAAAACTCGACGTTGTGAAATCTTCTGATGATATACTCCATTGTCCCACATGTGATCAGGCCCTTAGGGTACAGATTGAGAAGAGGCCGGTAATGTCTAGATGCCCTGTTTGTAAGACTCAGTTCATGGCCGAGGCTGAGGAGGTATAGGATGTCCGAATTTAGCGAAATTGAGGAGATGTATCTGAAGACTATGTTCGAGATACACGCGGATAACCCCGCTGCCATCGTAAAGACCACTCAACTTGCAGACATCAAGGGAGTCAGCGCAGCATCGGTGACTGAAATGATACAACGTCTCTCGAGCCGAGACATGGTCACACACATCCCTTATCGCGGATGTAGGCTCACGCCCTCTGGATTCCAACTTGCTGCGAGAATAAAGAG
>LUMH01000688.1_pt1 | contig 14658 bp, 13 predicted proteins | sample 730001 | NCBI WGS metagenome assembly LUMH01 (sample SAMN03860268, study PRJNA289734) | marine metagenome | biome: seawater column; feature: ocean; material: water; isolation source: Red Sea water column Station 34 - depth 25m | place: Saudi Arabia: Red Sea | collected 2011-10-15 | depth 25 m
CAATTCCTGAGCTTACGGTGTATGTTCCAGAGAATCCAGACCCCCCTCCCCCAGTAGCAGTTAGGTTGCCTGGTGAGTACCCCGTTCCGGGATCGTCTATTGAAAGTGAAGTGATGACATCGTCATTTTCGAATGACTCACAAAATACTAGAGTATCAATCAACTCATCGGAGTCTAAGACCTGGTTGAAATTATTATCCAAACCGTGTTGGACGTATTCTCCAGCAGAGCCAGAGCATCCTGAGAGGTTTGTGGAGGAGGATTTGACGAAGACCCGCCTCCAACCAGGGGAGTATGTGTAGTCAGAATTCAGAATAACTTCAATTTCCCCGACATCGAATGTGCTGACATTTGAACGGGTCCCGTCATCCTTTAGGACCAATTCCCCATCATCATTCATCTCGACACCGAACATGTTTCCAGAGCCGAAACTATCCTCGTCCCAGACGATACCGGAATCTGAGGACGAAGGCAGTGGGGAGTTGGTCACATGCACCCATCCGTCCATGACAGTAGCATTCGTGGGTACGGTGAATCCGTCCACTACCGTAGGGGTTCCATCGCTGTTAATCATCGATGGACCGGACCAATTGGAAACCCCTGCATATGAGACGGGGGATAGCACCATTAGTAGTGTCATTGCTATTGCTAGTCTTGCGCGTTCGCCGGGCATGCTTTGGCTGTAGCTTATGTTAGTTATGAATCAATCTACGCCATAGACATGTAGTGGCATTTCGACTGGAGCCACTGGGGGGAATTGAACCCCCGACCTTCGCCTTACCAAGGCGACGCTATACCTCTAAGCCACAGTGGCAGTGCAACAACGACCGAAGTGGTTGGTTTAATCGTGGCGACTAGGGGGTGGAGGTTTTTTGAAACGTCATTGTGAAAACCTGAGGGCCTGTGGGCCTGCCCAGCCGAGGTCGCATAGCCCGGTATTGCGCGGGCCTGGAAAGCCCGTGGGATTTTTCCCTCGCGAGTTCAAATCTCGCCCTCGGCGCCAAAATATGCGTAATTAACTCCATTCACCATGTCCGAAGGATGGAATTCTTATTCAATGCCACTAGCCTAAGAATATCATGGAGATGCGGAGTGACGGTAATTCAGAAGCCGAGGGGGTTGCTCTCATGGAAAGGCTGAGCGATCACCAATCGAGAAGTATCTTCTCGAATTTCGACAGTCGTTTGCAAATTCTAGATGATGTGTTTTCAGAGATTAGCTACAGCTTCGATCTAATCAGGAAATACTGGGGAGCCAAGGAACTGGTAATGATGGCTTTTTGCGTCTCTGGTTTTATCCTAGGTACCTGGGACATCGGAATTGGAGAAATTTCGAGCGGTGGAGACTACGATCGTTGGGGGATCATGGGGGATGAAAGTGGATTCTTGCACATGAAAGATCTAGCTCTGATTGTGTCACTACTTTCCTTGATTTGTTGGTTCAGTTTCGTGGTAATGCTCTGGAATAGTTACCCCATAATGAGGGAAAATATGCTTTATCTTTTGATTGGAATGGGTTTCATACTATTCGGTTTCATCAGGGCACATGCAGAGAACCCGGATTTTCCCACGGGAGCAGGGTTAAGCAGTTGGACTTGGGTAATAATTGCAAATCTGATAATGCTTTTCCTGTCCACTTTCGTAGTTAGGCGCGCTGTTGTAGAGACTCGGGACATTCATGTCCAAAGAAAGCATGCACACCCGGATCCAAGGGTGGTTGATAGAGCATGGAAAGATCATAGCTTATTCGCGTGGAGCATTGCTATCGCAATATGGATTATTTTCTTGAATATCAGTTTCTGGAGTAGCACTCACTCAATCGCACCTAGTCCAGGAGATCTAGATTTCAGTTTCTCGCTTGTCCTAATTCATGTTTTGACTGGAATAATTGCTACATTTCTCTTGTTGACTATAGTCTGGTTTCCCGAGTTCATGCTTGGTGCAACAGAAGTCAGAATTCAGTCATCTAGAGCACGAGAGGTCTCGGGGGAAGGATGTAGAGGCAAGGGGATAGTGGGTTCGGACTGTAAAGAATGTGACAGTAAGATACCAACTAGACTAGTATGCGTTAATTGCGGATCGAACACACCCGTCGGGGGTCATTTTGGAAGGGTTGAGGCTTGGTGAAGGAATCCTCTTCCTTGTTGCGTGCCGGTGATGACGAGGAGTCAGTTGAGTCATCGGGAAAAGATGCAATTTCGTCGGTGATTGCGGTTAGTATGTCGCTGATTGTAATTTTTGCATCCTCAATCACAATAATCTACCTCTGGAAAGGAGAAGATGGTTTCGTAATTGAAAGGCCATCATCTGCATTGCTATCTTGGCAAATGGAATACATGGACCTAATCGGAGCGAACAATGATTCACTAACTGAGCTAGACGGAGAGGGAGTGGTTGTTTGTGTGGTGGATTCAGGTGTCGATTTAGACCATCCCGATTTACGAGGAGTTGAGTTGAGAGGATGGAGAGACTCAATCAATGGAATTGAAGAGCCATATGATGACGAGGGGCATGGCACTGCAATGACGGGCATAATTGCCTCCGACGGAGGCTTGGATGGGGTCGCAAAGGGAGTTGATTTACTAGTTGCAAAGGCGATAGATGATGAGGGGCAGGGGACCGATGGAACCGTCTCTGATTCTGTTGACTGGTGCGTACAGCAAGGCGCGGACATCATCTCTCTAAGCTTGGGAGGAAGCCAGAGTTTCGGTTCTGACTTCTTCACCACAGATGAGTTGGAACAATCAGTTGACGATGCTCTTGATAGTGGAGTATTCGTGGTTTCTTCAGCCGGTAATGATGGAGAGGATGACGATGGGGACGTAGGCTCTCCTGGTTCGGTCGAGGACGTAATTTGCGTTGGTGGAATCACGCGTTCTGGAAGTATCTGGTCAGGTAGCTCCGAAGGAGATAATGATGGCAGACTGTGGCCAAACCCGATTCTACCTAGAAGCGATCCGGATAAGAAGCCAGAGATTGTAGGTCCGGGACACGAAGTACCTGTCCTCATGGCTTCGGGAGTGAGCAACTCTGAATGGTGGGGTTGGTCCAGCGGAACATCGGCAGCAACTGCCTGGGTAAGTGGTTCTCTCGCACTTTTGTTGCAAGATAATCCGGATCTCCAGAGAGAGAATTCTACCGGTAGGCAGGCAATAGAAGGAGTGAAGGATGCTATTGCTCAGTCTTCACAAAAGAAGGAGGGCCAGGAGAGTCATGATGATCACTATGGGTATGGTCACCTTAGGATTGATTTGCTAATCTCATATTTTGATGATTGAGGCTAGAATTTTTTGAGTAAAGCGACGAGAGTGCCTCCCGTCAAGTCAGTAAAACCCACCAAATGCTCTTCGTTGACCTCCCTCACTAGCTCAATCCACCTGTTAAATGAACGAACCTTCATCTGAGCGGGTGTGAGTTCAGCTCCGGAAACAATTTCTCCCACGTCGCCTGTGGGGACGGTTGGCTCTAGGAGAAGAACTAGCCCTCCGGGAGAAACCAACTCAAAGACAGATTTCGCTGCATCGGCACGGTCATCTTCTGGTAAATCGACGACTACCAAGTCTAGAGGCATTGGTAAATCAGAATTCAATGCTGATTCGTCAATAGAGACGTTTGAAGCCCTGGAGGAAATTGTCTCAGCGATCACTTCTTGCCAATTCATGGAAACTACCTGTGCCCAGTCTCCTGCTTCATACCTCCTTATTAGTCGTTCAATGATTACGCAGAACCTTTTTCCTGGCTCAATAATCCTAAGAGATTCTGGACGATTTGTTTGTATTTTCTCATTCTCCGAATTGATGGGCGACCATAGATCGAAGAGCCATGCAGATAGATGGCCTATGCCCCCTCCTATGATAACGGCATTCTTCGGACTTATTCTCGAGCACACGTCTCTGATTCTGGCTCTTATTGAGCGAGGGAGCAGTGGAATGTCCATGTGCAGCATTTGCTCTCCAATGCTTGATGCTACCTCTGGTTCAGACTGATCCCTCTCTTGGTCCTCTGAAAGAAGAATGGCCATGATATCAGAATCTGACCTCATTGGCAAACCTGGACTTCTTTCGCCTACCTCCACGTGTTACTCTGGCAACCACTACACTTCAATCATGCTCTAGGATGGTTTGAAGACTATGCAACCTCACCATCTATCATGGAGGCTGACGCAGACACCTCGCTCGCAGAGTGCCCCCAATGCCAGGAAGTTGTAGACCATACTATCATCAAAAGAAAAAAAATAGGTTTGGGAGAAGATATATTGGTGAAGTGTGAAGAGTGTCAAGCTGTTCATACGATAGTTATCAGACCGCCTAAGGCGACTTCTATCAACACCACATTATCTGACGGAAGGGAGAGTTTCAATGAAGAAATTGAGGTTGACAGGGATGAAGATATTTCTGTCGGAGACATGTTCGAACACAATGATATCACATGGAAGGTAACTAGAATTGATAATTCTCAATCTCGACCACAAGAAAATCTTCCAGCGACAGAGATATCGTCTATGTGGGCTGCAAGATCTGACAGAACCATAGTTGGAGTGACAATGACCGATGGAGAATTTAGTGAGTCTGGGAAAATAGAATGTGAACCTGATCGAGTTTTCTCATGTGGTTCGATTATTAAATTCGCGGATTCAAAGTGGAGAGTCAGGGCCATTCACACGGGAAAAGGAAGAACCCTCAATGGAAGTAGGATGGCCTATGAGATACGCAGGATATACCTACATCCTCAAGATAATGTGGGAAGGTGAAATTCGGTCCCTCTAACGGAGATTATTTTTCTTCTTCATTTTCAAATTCAATTAAGTTCGCGGATCTTAGTCGAATCAAGGAAACGGTAAGCATCCCTACTAGTACAACTACGATCATGGATAAAACCGGCACTAGAGCAGAATTAACTGAACCACCGGGTCCACTAGTGAATACGGGTTCAGAACCAAGAACGAAGACCTGGGCAACTAAGTTTGTAGATGCTTCATCATCAAGAATGGCCCGCATCATTACAGTCTGATTTCCTTCGATTTGATTACCAGGAAGATATTGGAGCCGATCAACCAACATAGTGTGGCTGATCTCAAAGTGTGTTTCGCCTTCGAGGAAATCTGGGTGACTCATCCAATTGTCCCTCATATCCCAAGTTCTCCATTGGACCTCCATCGGAGACCCTTGTACCGACACAGAGAATGACTCTCCCGGATGTAGGTTTATCCTGTTCTCTTCTGAAAGGTCGGAGTCGACACTCAGATTGATATCGGTATTTAGCCCATATACATAGCTTGCAGCCTCTAAAAGAGCTGGGAGTCCCTCGACATGCCCATGACCATAGACATTGTTCTGCCTATTTTTAGGAATCAGGTCCTCCGGGCACGGCTCATTTGCAAGCAGGTAGTGGCATTGCCTGTAGGTCGAGGTTTCCTGCATTATATTCCTGATATCAAACGGTGAAAGATCAGGGTTGGCCTGATACATTAGTGCCGCTAGTCCTGCTGCCCCGGGGGTAGCCATGCTGGTTCCTGAGTAAGCTACGTAGCCATCTCCTGAATTTGCCTCACGTCCTCTGCAGAGCCTGGAGTGCCGATCTGGGCGCTAACCGCGCTGTTTCCAGCTGCAATGAATAGTGCTACGCCTGATCTAACCATCTCATTTGCCATTCTATTTACGCTTTCTTCCTCGCTGGATGTCCATTCTATCAGGCCAAATCCCCCAAGGCTCATACTAGCTGCTCTTATGTTGAAATCATGCCTCTTATCTACCGTCCATTCCATCCCTGCCATCACGGTGGCGAAGGACCCGGAGCCGCCCTCATCCAAGACCTTGACCCCTACCAGTTGAGCCTGTGGGGCCACTCCGATGTTAACGAAATCTGGTGCACCGGTTCCTGCGGTAATTCCAGCACAATGGGTACCATGTCCTTGGTCGTCATATGCTTTAATTTCGGTTCCGTTCGTCTTATCGGGGTTGTTTACCGCATCATAGAATGCGATAACCTTCGAGTCGTTGGTGGAATTGTCATCATCCAGATCGTCGAGCCCTACATGATCAGAGTCTATTCCAGTATCGATGATAGAAACCACACTCCCCTCTCCAGTGTAACCTGTGTCCTCCCAAATCATTGGAATTCCATGTATATCATTCACATCGCTCATCTGCGTGGTTAGAATCCCGTCTAGCTCGATAAGTACTACCCCGGGAAGACGAGAGGCTTCGATTAAATCTTCCACACCTATCCTTCCTGCTATGCTATCTATCAGATGATAGCGGAACTGAGTCTGGAAATCTACCTCCCTCTCCAACATTTCTTGATCCTGAGATGTCGGAGTATGATCAAAGTCTACAATCACGCCGATGGTATTTTCTGCGTCCACCCAATCATACAATTCGCTGTCAATTGCCAACCAAATGGCATCATGTATCTTGTCGCCATCCCTATCCATAGAAGTTGACTCCCACCATGGTGACTCTTGATAGTCCCCTATCCCTATACTAGATGAAGAAAGAGGGGCGAAGGCCAAGATAGTCAGAACTGTAATCGCCGCGGCCCTCATGTCCCCATGGTGGAGCATCAAGACTTCAATCAGACGGTTAAGCGTGCAAGGATTTGTCATACATTCAGGATTGTCCTGGGAAGCAATAGGGACAATACTCGCCAACGAGATATTTGTCCGATTTCTGCTCTTCCACGGATAGTGGTTCCCTACATTTGAAGCACATCTCGATAGTAGTCTCTGAAAGTTTGTGATCAATTGCTACACGCTGATCGAAGACGAAGCAGTCCCCGTTCCAATGTGAGCCACCGCACTCTTCGAAGTATCCAAGTACCCCGCCTTCAAGTTGCTTTACATCAGAAAAACCTGCATTCAGCATTACTGCAGAGGCTTTCTCACATCTTATCCCTCCAGTGCAATACATAACCACCTGCTTGGATTTGTACTCATCGGGAAGTGAGTTGATAGCTGCTGGAAACTCCCTAAATGAAGAGATCTCGAGGTCTATCGCTCCTTCGAATGAGCCGATTCTGACCTCGTAATCGTTCCTTGTATCTAGTACCAAGATATCTTGCCTTTCATCTAATAGTTGTTTGAAGTCGCTTGGTTTGATGTGAGGTCCTGTGAATATAGAAGGTTTGATTTCTTCCAAACCAAGAGAAATTATCTCATTCTTTCTCTTCACCAGCATTCTCCTGAAAGGCTGGTAATCTGTGTAACTGGACTTTATTGGAATGCCAGTGAAACGAACGTCTGACTCGAGGAAATCGATGAAATCGCTGACTCTATTCTCGGGACCAGCGAGGAAGAAATTTATCCCGTTCGGACTCAGGAGTACGGTCCCCCTTAGCTCCAAATTAGTACAAAACTCTAGGAATGATTCTCGGAGCTCATCTCTATCTGGTAGGTCGATGAAACGATAGCCGGCGATATTCAGTATCTCCCCGCTCACGAAACTAGGGAGGTCTATTTAGGGTAAGAACGCTGTTATTACCTTCTATTTGTCCAAGGAAAAAACAGAGACTTGGTAACGTGTACAGCTACGTCTGGATTCTCTCTGAGTCTCCTCATCCCATACTCGTACCACTTTCTCCCATATGGAAGGTAAATCCTCGTCCTATGTCCCTTTTCTGCCAGAGATCTACGAACGTTGCCTCTTACTCCCAAAAGAAATTGAAACTCATATCCGGGCCCTTTACCTTTGGCCCTTGACACGGGATTATCATGACGAGGGTCATCCTTACCAGGGCCTAAACCTCTCGACTCCAAGGACTTTAGAGCATGATCAATTACTGGCAAATCATGAGATGCGATTGCAGTGTAGGCTCCGGATTCTAGCATCATATCTAGCGCTTTATTCGTTCCTTCAACGATGCCTTGATAGGAAGTATGGGCAATTTCACGAGGTTCCAAGTAGATCCCCTTACAAATTCTGAAATCTGCCTTCGGACCCAGAGTTTCACACATTTGGGAAATATCGGATGGGGTTCTGAACATCCTTCCTTGGAGAACTAAGCCGATATTCTCTAGGCCACGGGCTTGCATATCGAGAGTAGCATCAATTGTAGCTTGAGTGGCTCTACTGTCCTCCATATCCAATCTTACAAAAATTCCATTCTCGGATGCCTTGCGTACTATTCGCTCGATATTTTTGTAAGCTGATTTTTGATCTATCAGTAGACCCAATGCTGTTGGCTTGATGGAGATATTGGCATCTATTCCACTTCCTACGATTGAGTCCAGTACTCTCTCATACTCATCAATGAACCATGATGACTCCTCGATGGAGTTAATCTCCTCGCCTAGAACATCTACTGTGAAGCATGCTTCTTCGGATGACAATTTTGTCATCAATTCGAGAGCCTGCTCCAGGTTCTCTCCTGCCATGTACCTCTTTGCCACCCATCGGACGACAAAGCGAGGTGCGAAAGGCAAGAGTGCCACAATAGTCCTTCCGAAGATTCCCATGACTACCACAACTAGACCAGTAACTTGACAATTACGGGAGGAGAATTTCCTTTCCCCTTCTCACCGGGACGTCTAGTTCCGAAAGGAGGGAGGATAATGCCTGTCTTTGCCACCCCTTGAAGGATTTCCTGTCTAGATGAGCGAAGACATGCCCTCCGGGGAATGCCGCTCTGGTAGAATCTACAGCAGTACGAACAGAATGCTCCCAAGGGCCTGAGGGGGGAGATTCCCCATGGCCATCGAAGACTATGGCATAGTTTGCCAAGATATGCCCTACCCAAACTTCTGTCTCGGAAATGATTGCTTTGTGCCTAGGCGCATAATGCCCACCCCCTAGCCCTATCATGACATCTCCCCTTCCCGGCCATTCTCTTTGTTGGGCATCCTCGGACATTCCCAAGCAGATTGAAATCGTCTGTGCCCAAACACGTGCAGCTCTTGAGTCGGCCCATCTTTCCTCGTCTGATCCGATTTCGAGATACAAGGTCGGACTATCCAACAGCGGACCGTGGTGTGTTGCCTCTAACGTAATGTCATATTCTTCGTCAAGACTTGCTTCTATGGCGATCTTCCTCATTGTCCTAAACATATCCCCGAATCTTGTTGATGGGGGGACCGCTTTACCCTTGACCCCTCCAGAACGGGCCCTCTCACCGTGCGGAGTCTCCCCCGGAACTCCAATTGCGTGTAGAGTGAGTGCAGGGACTTCGGATGCGGAGGCGTGCTTGGAGAGAACAAGGACCTCGTCGACGGGGAAGCCTGTTCTTTCCCTGTGTTCTTTGTCTATTCCATCCGCCAGAATATGCAGATTGTCAATAAGGAGAATCTGCACTTCGAATTCTTCATGAATAGTTACCAAACCATGCGGAAAATCCTGTTCCTCGCCCCATCCCTCAATCTTGAGCACCTCGGATAAAATGTTCATCGAAGCAGTATCCTTTGTTGAGGATAAGAGTAGGGTTCCCACGAAAGCGGGACAGGGGGGGTGGTTCAAAACTCTCGGGTTCAAATTCAATAGTTACTTGTCCCATAGTACGCCCCGGGGTACCAATGGTCGATGAGAAAAGTAGGCAAGCCTGGAGATTCATCGATTGGATAACTAGGCCAATGGAAACGGGAGAAATAGGATTTTCACCATCTGGAGTTGCAAGAGGAGATGATTTTCAAGTCCTTACTGGCACACAAGGTGAAGTGGTTAAAATCGATAGAGAGGGCATGCTAATTGGTCCCGTAGTATCACCATTTCCATCCCCCATTGTCGACTCTACAATAGTAGGGGACAGATGGTGCGGAATGTGGATGGATCGAGAGCTGAGGCAGGCAAGGATGGCAGCAATCCCACTAAACGAAGACTGGGTGGACGGCCCCAACAGGGAGCAATTGAGAATCTCCACCCGCTCAACAAATGGTGGTTTCTTGAAGCCAGCAATGTCGATTTGGCACAGGACCCTAGACTCAGAGCCCATGAAAATAGGAGTTTCAGGAGAAAACATAGTTTTCACGACAGTAACTGGAGTGTATATGATAGACTCGGATGCTAATGAGATTTGGAGGGGGATGTTACCAAGATGGCCTGATATCTCGAGCTTGTTCGCATTCGATCAGATTGTAGGGATTGTGGAATTTCCTGGAGGATTATCCATTTGGTCCAGAGCAGGGGGAGTCTCGGTTATTGACCCCTCCAATGGACTGGAAATTTTCTCAAGGACGATTCAATTTGGAGATAAGATATCAGGAGTTTCTTACTCCGAAGAAGGGGGTTGGTTTGTTATGTTGCATGAGGGATCCGTAGCCGTGATGGACAAAATTGAGGGCGATTACAGCCCCTACAAGACAGGTTCTCCTGTTTTGGACGCCCAGTTCATTGATGGCTCATGGAGATGGACTGGATGGCGGCATGATGGAAGTCTTACGGGGCAAGTAGTGGATATTTTCGAACGGGAAAGCGTCGGCGTTTCCATCATAAACGGGAGTGTTCTGACGAATGATGGCTCATGGAGCGATTGGGGGGCTACTCGTCAGACTTGATTGTGTAGCCGCACTTGCCGCATACTTTCCTGTCGCTATGCTCACCGAGAAAAACCCCAGCACCGCATCCAGGTCGTCTACGATTTCGTATTTTGATGGCTTGGATTTCTTCCACTTCTCTCCTGATCCAGCCATCAAGCATCACCTTCCTCGGAATCTTCTGGTTGCCCCTCGGGCTCTTCTGGTATGGAGCCCTCTTCCTCAGAAGCAGCGTTTTCCTCAGTCGCGGAGTCTGCCCTTGAACTGTGCCTCTCTATTATGTACTCTGGCTCAATTGATTTTGATTCCGCCGAACCGTAAATCAATGCTGTCCCTGTAGTTCTGGACATTCCAAATCTCGTATTCACGTTCTTTACGACAACCATGTCTCTATCTGCTCCAGGCTCAGCCTTAGCAGCCTCTTCTACCATTTGAGAGAGAGATGGAGTGGCTTCGTTGGAATGGTCCCACTGAAATTGTAGTTCGACCCGATCGAGCGCTGGGTTCTCCTTCCTGTTGATTATCTCCATAATTCCACCTACCTGATATTTACCTTGAGTGCGTAGCTTCCAGGCCTCTCTATTTGCAATCTCTTTGCAACCTCGGACCTGTCTGGATGCATAATCACGACAAAACCTTGCCAGTCTGTTGTAACTGGCGCGCTAGGGCAATGGTTGCATTGTGGTGGATCTGACTTCTTCTCAGGATCTGGTAGAATCATATTGCACTCCCCACATGCAAATGGTTGCTTCGCCATCTTATTCATCTCCCTTGGGCCAATCGAATCCCCCCAGGCCGTCCATTTTGCAATTCAATCCAATCTTGCTTGAACGGGGATCGTTGTGATTAATTGACTTAGAAACAATTCTAGCCCGAACCGATGATCCCATGACCAGAGACCGACCACTCTGTTGACCCTCAATTCTAGCCGCATCGCCGCCTAAATTAACCTGTACGGGTTCATCAAGAATCTGTGACTTGTGAAGGAGCGCCTCCATCGGGCCAATCCTCACGAAGGCGCCGTACTCTGACACCTCGGAAACAGCCCCGTCGATGACCTCATTGTTGTCCATTGTGAAAACTAGAGCCTTGAAACGGACGTTCTGGTAAATCGCACCGTCCCCGTGAATTATCTTCCCCCTGCCGACTGCTTCGTGATCGAACGTCAGTAGGGTGAAATTCTCATCCTCATCAAATCTACACTCAAATGCGTCATGAGCCAACTCGTCTATGTGGTCCTCAAGTCTCCGGCCCCTCCTGATATATTCAGCGGGGATTCTGATAGTTGACTCTCTTGTCTCAAGGGTATACATTTCTTTTCCACCAACGCGGACCTTCCCGAAGCCGGACGGAGGGGGGAGTCGCCTCCCGTCCCTCATCGGCCATGCCTCTGGAGGAGAGGTCCGTGCGACCCGGCGACCGACCCCTCCTGTATAAGCACAACGGATTGAGTCGGGAGTTCGGCTACTTCGATTAATCGTCAGACCGTAGGTCTGAATGTGCGTTTGGTGCGAATGTTCAAGTGGATTCGGAAACGCATATCTGATTCTGATGACAGCGGCTAGCTTGAAGAGGACTTCCCGGCGAGGAATTATATCGGTTTTTGTAATTGCGATGATGCTATCCGTTCCGCTGGTGTCTGTTGACAGGAGTATAGAGAGATATTCCTTGAAAGATGGTATTGATGTCAAGATGAACACGCAGGAAGAGTTGGATTCGACTTGGATAGATGGAGGTCAGCCCTGGCCTCAGTCGGGTAGAACAGCAACTAGGATAGCGGATGTCCCGAATCATTCACCAGATGGCGGTGCCGGATATGGTGATCCAACTAACTACAGTTCACTTATGTCAGTGGTTAAGCCGGCGATTAACTGGGAATTTGGTTCATACTCAATTGGTACAGACTCACTGGCCACTCCAATTGCAGAAATGAGCGGTTCAATAGAGATTGGCCCCGGTGCGGAGGAGAGATGCGGAGGTAGATCGCTGTTCACCATTTTGGTTCAAAGCGAAGACGTTGCTGGATCCGAACACAGCATGCTGAGGCTGATAGAAGGAGAGGACGCCGAATTAGCTTGGCAGGTCGATCTTGGAGTAACTGAGAAAGTCAAGGCCTCCCCAGTCGTGGTAGACATCGATGAGGACGGGAATCCCGAGATAGTAGTAGCGTATGACGCAGGGGGATCGTTGCATGTGGATGTTTGGTCCCCTAGAATGTTCTGCTCGGTAACTGGATGGACTCACTCCGGCCACTCAGAAGACCTGCTTTGGACTTGGAGTGACGAGTCTTTGATGATTAGCAGTGAAGAAGGGCCGTACACGAGTGGAATTTTAGGAGGCCACAAGCCAACGACCCAGCCCCTTCTTGCTGATCTGGACCTTGATGGCGATGCGGAATTGGTAATCGCTGCTCTGGACGAGATTTCCGAGGAGCCGGTAGTACTCGCTCTACCGTTGCAAACCAGCGGATCACCAAACACGCTGTGGCAAGTTTCTCTGAGTAAAGGAAGCCATCCCTCTGACCCTGCATTTGCACAAGTTGATGATGACACAGGATATGTCCTCCTGACTACCATCGAGGCAAATAATGGAGGGATGTGGGTTTGGAAGATTGACTCTGAAACCGGTAGTTCGATTTGGCAAGGAGGTTTGTCATTGAACAATCTGGATGGGGATACCAATTCGCCTCATGTTAGATTGCCAGGGCCCATTATAGCCAATCTTGATTCTGATTCCGATCCCGAGATTATAGTCACAATACCCAGTGATGCAGATGGTTCAAGTGCTGTGGATGGGGCTGAATTCAGAGGAATAGAAATTTCAGATGGTTCGCAATTGTGGGAATTCGAGGCAACAAATGGATTTGCCGATGCCCCCCCTACGGCTATTGACACGGATGGAGATGGGATGCATGACAGAGTGTGTTGGAACACATGGTGGCAGACTACAACAGATAGGCAAGGTGCAGCAGGGTGTCACGACGTAGGAGGGACTGTACCAAACCAGGAGTGGGCTCAGGACCTGGAGCAAAGCAGCGGCAATCCCAATGATGAGATTGCAGTTGCGGCCCCTATATGGATGAATATAGATTCAGAAGACGAGCCAGAGCTCCTAGTCTCTTATGGCAGATCGCTTTGGGCATTCGATGGATCAAGTGGTTCTCCAGCGGGGATTAATTCAGAGTGGTCAAATGATGTCGAGTTGTCGCACAGGACTTGGTCCTCTCCTGCCATCGCCGATGTAGATGGCGATGCCACAGCGGACATTGTGTTGGGCAGCATGGTAGTATCTATGGCAATGCCCGACGTCAGGCCAATAACCGATGGGAGGGGGATAGAGTTCAATCCCAGTGCTCCCGATCCTGGTGAAGAGGTAACTGTCACTGTTTACATCGAAAATGCCGGAACTGCAGATACTGAAGAGGTGGTGGATGTAGCAATATTTGCCAACGGAGAAAAGATTGGGGGGGAGGGAATTGAGGTTCTAAATCCAGTAGATCCAACGGGTTCTGGTTCATTCGCCTCCTTCAACGTTGAGTGGAGCGGCGATCTTGGCGAGCATACCTTCGAATTGATTGTTGACCCGTATCGTAACTTGAGTCAAACAAGGTTCGACAACGACAAACAGATTAGGACTCTTTCAATAATCCCAACGTACAACGCGACTTTCGAGATTCCCACGGAACCGATCAGAGTCGATCCGGGAGGGGATGGAGACGCTCGATTCGGAGTCAGATCGACGGGTAGGTTGGCAGGAACCTGGACGCTTAATGTTGACAGTGCCTCTCTACCTGATGGATGGACTTGGGAAGATGAAACTCCCGGCGGCATTAGTTCAATCGAAATTGGTGTTGGACAGGTTTGGACTCCCTCGCTTAGAATTATCGCCCCCTCGGAAGCACTGGGTTCAGATGCAGGTTTCCTAGCACTAACCCTTACGCGTGATGGAGGCGAAGAGGAGATTTATGCAAATATCCCAATAGAGGCTAACAGAACCAGAGGCCTATCGATAAGAGGTCCTGATGGGACTGCACAGAGTACTGGTTTTGGGCTTGTATCAGAAGATGCCAGGGCGTGGTTACTGATAGAGAATGTTGGAAACGCTGAGGAGAGTCAAATCGCTATATCCTGGGACGGAACCGAATGGGGCTCAGATCTGAGAATTTTCGATTCTTCTGGATATGAGATAAGTGCCCTGACT
>LUMH01000400.1_pt2 | contig 14463 bp, 9 predicted proteins | sample 730001 | NCBI WGS metagenome assembly LUMH01 (sample SAMN03860268, study PRJNA289734) | marine metagenome | biome: seawater column; feature: ocean; material: water; isolation source: Red Sea water column Station 34 - depth 25m | place: Saudi Arabia: Red Sea | collected 2011-10-15 | depth 25 m
TGTTTTAAATGGTAGAGATGCAGGCCCAAGTTATTGGAAGCATAATGAAGATACATTTCACATGAAAGGTAGTGGAGTGCTATCTAATAAAGGAGTGTTATCAAAAAAAGCTCTTGATTTAGCATTTGACCTACCAACTAGTATGGAAGGTTATAAAGATGGATATTTATATTTTATCTCAACTTCTTATGACGCAAGATATGGAAAAACTGGTTTATTGAAACCTTATCTCCATCTAATTTCATATGATACAAAAGGAGAGCTCTCTAATAATACAAAGGATTTTGCATTTTTCTTTACCCAATCCTATGCACAATCAGCATCAGGAACTGAAAATTGTTCACAAGCGAAAAAAAAAAAATCAAAAAATGGGCCAGTTCCAAGTAATTATTACACTGATAAAGGAGAGTGCTTTACATATCCTGGAAACCCAACACCCGATAAAGATTTTTACCACGGAGCATTAGCTGTAAATGGTGATATATTAATATTTACAAGTGAACATACTCACTTAAGTTTTAATTTAAACTCTTACAAAGATGGTAAAACGAAAAATCATCATCTTAATAATAAAAATTATGTCAATTGCAGCACATCAGACACAAATTACAAAAAATATTTTTCAAATTCTGAAGGCATTGAGGTTGTAAGAGAAGGTTCTGGTATATTTGTATACATTAAAAAATATAAATCTAATGAGATCGCAAAATTTAGAACTGCCAGCAATGGATGCATAACTGGTGCGCCAATTCAAATTATTCAAGATACTCATTGTGGATGGGGAAGAGGAGATAGTATTACTATTCATAATAATCATATTTACACAACTGGGTTTACAAAAGGTAAAGTTTGTAAGTATGAATTGGATGGAACATTTGTTACTTCTACAGGTCAATTAGGTTCAGATACTGTTAATACTGTTGCTGCTCATCCAGTAGTATACTTTGCAAATCCAATGGGTATTGATTATGTAAATGGTAATATTCATGTTGCAAATACTGAAAGATTAGAAGTTACAATTCTTGATCCAAATAATTTAAAATTTATTGGTGATTATGGAAACGATGGGGTTACTAGAATTCAAGGAGCACAAGATGCAATAGCATCAGTTGTAACAGACGGAACTTTGGTACAAGAGGCAAGTTTTGGACTTGCTTTATGGGCAAGAGAAGAACAAGCATCTTTCAAATCTTTTATTAATGATGATAGAACTAAACCTACCCCTTGTAAAAGAGATGGTTGTTTAGAAATTGGTATTCATCGACAAGGTGCACAAGCAATATACAATAAAATGCTAGAGGGATTCCCATTAAGGTTAAAAACTAGAGCCTTATCTTTTGCAAGACTTGCGCACGATTATTATAATAGCGATTTTTCCCCAAAAGACGAAGATTTACCTTGCCAAGTAAATGCAATTATTATCATTGGAGATGGTGAGTGGGACGACAAAGCAAGTAATCTCAATGATGCTATGGGTAAAATTGAAACCCTAAAAAATAGAGGGATTAAAACTTACGCAGTCCCTTATGGCTGAAAAAGGTGGTACCGATACATACTATAAAGCTCTAACAGCCGCAGAGTTAAAAACTCTTTTAAAATCAATTGTTCAATCAATTGTTTCTCAAACAGTATCTTATTCAGCTCCATCTATTTCAGCTGAGTTAAAAGAAAGTGGTGAATTATATCAAGCAAAATTTCAATATAGATCTGACAAAGAGTGGTGGGGAACAATTATTAAGACAGAATTAACAGAAAATGGTGACGCAACAACTGCAAATCAAAAATGGGATGCAGCGAAAATTATGAAAGCTCCGTCTGCTAGAAAAATTTGGACTGTGTTACCAGATGTTTCATATCAAACTAATTATAATAATTTTAACAAAAGTAATTACAATTCAATAAGAAATAATCTTTTCTCTTTAAGAGGAAATGCGGTTCTTGATTATCATAGAAAAACAGGTTCAGGGACAAGATGTAAATCAAATACATTAGTAAAGGATGGAGCTAATGAAGATGATACTAAGGGATTGATAGGATTTGTAAGAGGAGAAGATTGGTTTGATTATAATGGAAACTGTAACTTAACAGAGCACCGAACAAGAAAAGATAAAAATGGAAATGTATTCAAAGCTTACCTAGGTGACATTTATAATTCACAGCTGCTTGTTGTTGGAAGACCAAAAGCAAGCTTTACATCGCAAAGCACTAATGAAGAGTCTTATTGGAGAGGAATAAATGGTTATGAAGCATGGGCTAATACACCTAATAATTATAACAGACAAAGAACAATCTATGTTGGTGCAAACAATGGAATATTACACGCATTTAACGCAGATACAGGAGAAGAAATGTGGGGATTTGTACCTCCGCTTATAGCAGCAAGACTTCCAGAAGTAATAAATCCAACTGCTGCTAATTCAGCAGAAGGTGGAACTAATCCGTTATTCTTAGTAGATGGATCGCCCACAGTCCATGATACTTATTTTAAACATCCAATTACAAATAAGGAGGGCTGGTACACTTTATTGATGGTAAATTATGGAAGAGGTGGAGCTGGGTTTACAACTTTAGATGTGACTGATCCATACAAACCTCTTCACTTATATTCCGTACTAAATGATCCTGTTTCTCAAAAAGTTTTTCATGTTGATCATAAAGATGATTTTAAGTCTTATCCTTATAAAACAGCTAGATATAATATTTTTGATTTCACTGAAACAACTACTGTTGTAGATAACTTTAATTTAGGTGGTTTTTCAAAAACTTGCGATGCTTCTTTGAATACATATTGTTATGAGGGAAGAACTTGGACTTTAACTGGAGTTGCTCTTGATCCTGCAGATGGAGAAATCAAAGTAAGTTTAAATGGAAATCTTTTAGGAAGTGGTGATTACACATTAAATAATTCATCAGGGGAAACTAAAATTACTTTCAATTCAGCGGTTCCCTTTTATAGCGCGAAAAGAGATGATAATGATAAATCTAATAGCACCATAAATATTTCTCAGGTTGGAAATATTGATCCAAGAGGCGTTAATTATGATTATAGATTTTTAGGGGATACTTGGGGATCAGCAAGAGTATTTAGAATGCCAAATGATGGTGCAGGAGATAAATCTATAAATGATGATTTATATGTTGCAGCGATGCCAGGTGGATATGGTGTTGGATCTCCTGGTATTGGATCAAATTTGTATGTAATTAATTGGGAAAATGGAAGTGTTGTTAAAAGAGTTGATATAGAAGATTTACCATATAGTGCATCATTCAATGATATTACAAATTCAATTCCAGCCACTCCAGTTGTTATAACTTCAGACGATTCACTTGGACCATATAGAGGAGCAATGGTTTACCTAAATGATCTTGAAGGAAAAGTAACAAAAATTAATTTAACAAATCTTGAGTACGAACACGCATTTGATCCAGACGATAATAGTCTAAGTCAAAAAACTGAAAAAATTGATTTATACGAACAAACAACTTTATTAAATTTACAATCATCTACTAAATTAAATAACAGACTAATGTTCCATCCAATGGATGCTGGTATTGGAATTAAGACTAAAAAACTTCATTTATGGGCTGGAACTGGTGACTTTATGAATTTAAATGATGTCTTAGTTGATAAAACAAAAGTTAAAAATGTTATGTTTGGGATTAAAGACTCTCATTTTCCTTTCTTTGGTCATGTAAATACACCACAAACTGCAGACACACTTGAAAAATGCAAAGACGTTCCAACAGATGGAACAGAAAATTGTCCAGATATAAGTGATGCAGGCTGGTATGTTCAGCTTGATGATAGAAAAAAAATAACTGCTGAACCAACTATGAGAGGAAATGCAGTATACTTTCCAATCTATAAACCAACAACAGGAAGTAAGAGTTGTGGCGCAGGAAATGCTTACATCTGTGCTTTAAATGCAGACTGTGGAACAAATTTATCATCCCAACTTGGTAGCAATACAGGAGCTGAGGCAGGGGAAGAGTGTTACTATGTAGGTGTTGGAGTACTTTCTAAAATAATTGCATTTGGAACTAAATTATATGCAAACATTTCTGGAACTTCAGAAGTTTATGATCCAAAAGATGATCTAGTCATTATAGAAGCTTTAGCAGAGGATATTGATCAGTTTAGAAGCAGCTGGAAAGAAAACTTTTAAATTTACCCATATTGGGCATAAAAAATTTGAATAAAGATCAAAGTAAAATAAATTTGTCTTTATGGTTTTAAGATTTATCACAATTTTTTTTATTTTTTTTGCAACTAATATTGCAAATTCAAAACCACTTCCTCCAGGAACTGGAAATAGTGTTCCTGCAAATATTTTATTTCTAGTCGATAAATCCCAAAGTATGTGGGATCCAGCTAGTGGAGATTTGAAGAAATATGTAAGACCATTTATTGATGTTACACCAAGGGGAAACGGAAATTATTTTACTGTTAGTGTAGATGAAAGTGGTTTTGGTTATTGGAACCCTAATACCAATAGATTAGTAATAGATAGAAATGTTTTTGGTGGAGTTAACAGAGGCTCAAGAATTCACGGTTATAAAGGTAGAAATATGGGCAGCCCAATCAATATGGAATATAGAAACAATTTTATTTATTTACTTCAAGATAAATCTCAAGATAAAAGAGCTGGTTATACATTGATGTCAGTAGACTCAAGGTATTCTGATGGTGGAAAAAAATGTAAAAACTGTAAAAATTTATCTCGTTTCTACACAAAAAAACAAGCCAAAAATTTAACTGGATTAGTAGAACATAAAAAGGGAGCGAAAGACCTTGGTGGCAATATGGCAGTTTATTTTAAAAGTAAGCCTTCGATGGATATCAATGGTAATAAAATGTGGGCGATTTCAAAAGATGTATGGAGAGTAATTACATTAAATGGACACTTAGATAAATCCTCAACTGTTATTTGTTCGAATGCAAACTCAACTTTGAGAGCGCTTTTTGATGATGCAATAGACGTTGTACAAGAAAGTGGAAATCTTTTTGCTTATAGCAAAGACGGACCAAATGGTAAAATTTTAAAACAACAACTAAGTCAAAATGGATGTCCAACGGGCAGTCTTTATCAAGGATGGAACAAATCAAGCAACTATGACACCTGTGGAGCAGGAAGAGGTCAAAGTATTGCTGTAAGAAATGGAGTTATTTATACAACAGGGTATTTAAGTGCAAAGGTTTGTAGATACACACAATCTGGAAGTTCAATTAGATTAACTCATAGTGTTGGTATCAAAGACGCCTATAGCCAAAATTCAGCAAGCAATTCACAAATCTTTTTAGATAAGCCGATGGGAATTAGACTTGGTGAAGGAAGTGCGTCAGAATCAAATAGAATATACGTTACAAGTTTTGGAAGAAACGAAATTACTATTTTAAACCATACAAATTTAGCATACGTCGATCACTTCGGAGACTCTGGTGTTTCTCTGTGGAAAGGTGCAGAGGATTCAATAAGTTTTGTAGTTAAAGACTCAGCACTTTCTCAATCGGCTAACTTTGGTGTTGGTTTTTGGCAAGGAGGAAAAGCAGACTTTTCAGGATTTAAATATGACGACAATAATCCAAATTTTAATATGCCAAGAGATGATGAAAGAACTAACCCTGAAGGAAATATAGCAGTTGGAATAAATCCAAAAGGCTCTCAACAAATTTTAGAGTTATTTGCTAACGATAGAGTACAACTAAAATATGGAACCTTAGGCACAGGTCTTAGAACTTTGATGAGGAAATATTGGACCTACAATAAAGGAATAGTTAATCCAATAATACCTGGGCTTGATTGTCAGGTTAATGCAATGATCATTATTGGTGATGGAAAGTTTACAAAAAACTCAGCAGGACATCCAGTTACGGAAGCTAGAGCAAGATTTAGTTCTCAAGGAGTTTTAACTTTTACTGTTGGATATGGTGAGAGAGTTACTAAAGACAACTCAGCTAAACAAATGTTTAAAAATATTGCTATTGCAGGAGGAACACACATAGAATCCGGAGGAGTTGTAAAACAACAAGGATTTTTTATCGCAAATACCCCATCAGATTTAAAAGCTGTAATTGATCAAATTGTTCAAACTATTGTTGCAAAAACATATTCTTATTCGGCACCATCAATATCAAGTGAAATTGCAAGAACTGGACAATTATTCCAAGGAAAATTTCAAAATAGAAGAAATAAGGAGTGGTGGGGTACAATTTTAAAAACAGATCTAACGCAAACAGGGGATGCTTTAACATCTAAACAAGTTTGGGATTTAAATGACAAAATTAAATTACCAGCTCAAAGAAAAATCTGGACAGCAATACCAGGAAATACTACATCAAATAATTTTACTGATGCAAATAGTAGAGCAATAAGTAATTATTTTTTTGCTACTGGTAATCAAGTTAAAGACTATCATCGAAGAACTACTGGTTCTAATAATTTATCTAACCTAACAAGATGTGCAAGCTCTAGTGGTGTATTAGATGGAACAATGGATGAGCTTACTGGTCTTATTAGGTTCGTTAGAGGTGAAGATTATTTTGATTATGATGGAGACTGTGATCTTAGAGAGCCAAGAAAAAGAACAGATGATAATGGAAAATTAAAAAATGCATATATTGCAGATATTTATAATTCTGAATTAGCTATTGTTGGAAAGCCATCTGCAAGCATACAAGCACAAACGAAAAATACAGAAAGTTACTTTAGACAAAAAAATAATTACGTAACTTTTGCAGCAAACAACTTTAATAGAAAAGATATAATTTATGGAGCTGCAAACAATGGAGTATTACATGCAGTGGATGCAGATACAGGTGAGGAAATTTGGGGATTTGTTCCTCCTTTAATAATTCCAAAACTTCCAAGAATTATTAATCCAACTCTTAATCAGGCATCAGGAGGGGGAAGTATACCTATGTTCTTGTTAGATGGTTCACCAACTATTCATGATACTTATTTTAAACACCCAATTACAAACAAAGAGGGTTGGTACACATTATTAATGATCCCTTACGGTAGAGCTGGAGCAGGATTTTCTACAATTGATGTTACAGATCCAAATAAACCACTTCACTTATATTCAATATTAAACGACTCAACTAGTCAAAAAATATTAAGAGTAGATCATCAAAGTACTTTGTTTGAATATCCTTACAAAACAACTAGGTTGAATATAAAAGATTTCAATCAATCTATAACAGCAACAAATAATCTTGGCGGATCAAATACTTGTGATGCTTCAGGCAACACTTCTTGTTATTTGAGCAAAACTTGGACGGTGCCAAATATTTTAGATACATCGGAACCCTACACTATTTATGCAAATGGAATTGATGTTACAAAATCAACAGCGGCCGCAAATATATCAGGAGTGGTAAGACTTACTTTTAATAAAGCATATAAATTTGATGCATCAGGAAATACTAATTCTGATAGTATTAGTATTGTTCAAATAGGAGACTTAGCAAGCGCAGGTGCAGAATATGATTATAGATATTTAGGTGAAACATGGGGATCACCTCGTGTCTTTAGAATGCCAAATACCGGAGCTGGAGACAATGATGTATTAGATGATGAATACGTTGCAGTTTTAACAGGAGGTTTTGGTAATTTTTCACCTGCAATTGGATCAAACGTATACTTAATTGATTGGTTAACTGGAAAAGTTAAAAAAGAAATCAAAATAGAAGATAAAGTATATGATAACAATTCAAAAAACGATATTGTTAACTCAATTCCATCATCACCAGTTGTGATAACAGCAGATGCCTCGCAAGCAAACTTTTCAGGTGCACTACTTTATGTAAGTGATTTAGAAGGCAAAATAACGAAAATTAATTTAACTAATATGCAACAAACACCAGAGTATGATGTAACGACTGGGCAATTTAGTTCAAATACTAAGCCGGTTAGACTTTATGATAAGTATACTTTGTTTGATGTCATGTCCTCAACGCAAATAAATAATAGGTACATGTATCATTCATTAGATGCAGGTATTGGTGTTAGATCAAAAAGCTTTTGGTTATTTGGTGGCACTGGTGATCTAATGAACTTAAGTGACAGTCAAGTAAACCTTAGCAGAGTTCAAAATGTAATGTTTGGTCTTAAAGATTACTCTTATCCATTTTTTGGATCTCAAAAAGCGAGCCAAAGCCCTGACAATTTTTTAAGATGCAAAAATACTACAAAAGATCAAGATGGTTCTAGTTGTCCTGATATAGCTGATAGAGGATGGTTTATAGATCTTGATGATCAAAAGAAAGTTGTAAATGAGCCAACGTTAACAGGCAATGTAGTTTATTATCCAGTTTTCAAACCACTCAGAGGAGCGAAATCGTGTGGAGATGGCAAGGCATATATTTGTTCTGTAGATGCAGATTGTGGAACTAATTTATCTAAAAAACTTGGAACCAACAAAGGAGCTGAAACAACCGAGGAATGTTTTTATGTTGGTACAGGAGTATTATCTAAGATAGTTAGTTTTGGAACCAAATTGTACGCAAATATTTCAGGCGAATCTACAAATACTGACAAAGATGATATAGTTGTAATTGATTCAATAGATACCGGGTTAATCAATTATAGATCAAGCTGGAGAGATCAAGCTGGAGAGATTCATTCTAAAATTATTTATTTCAATTATTTATTTTATTAAGTTAGTTTCATTTAATTAGTAAGATTATGAAATCAGATATTATAAATAGTAATACTAAAGCATATTTATTTTTAACATTAGCTGCTTTATTTTGGTCAGGTAATTTTATTGTTGGAAAAGCTGCAAGCACATATGAGATACCACCATTTTCTTTGAATTTTTATAGGTGGTTTTTTGCTTTTTTAATATTATTTCCTTTCACTTATAAAGAGGTAATAAATAAAAAAGATTACGTTTTTGAAAATCTTGGATTGTTTATTATTTTAGGTATTACAAGTATTACAATATTTAATTCAATTGTTTATTACTCATTATATTATACTCAAGTTATCAGTGGTATCTTGATGATATCTACAATTCCTGTTTGGATACTTTTTTTTGCATCTTTTTTAAAAATCGAAAGAACTAATCTGTTTCAAATATTAGGAGTTATCTTATCATTGACTGGAGTTTTATTTATAGTTACGAAAGCTGACATCCAGCTTATTAAAGAGCTAGAGTTTAACAAGGGCGATCTATCGATGGTAATAGGGATGTTATCTTGGGCTATTTATTCAGCTTTACTCCGCAAAAAAACGCATCCAATCTCTCAATTAGCTTTATTAGAAATAATAATAATATGTGGCTTTATATTCCTAGTTCCAATTTATTTTATTGAGATGAGTTTTGGAAATAAGATTATTTTAGGATTACCTTTTATATTAACCTTGGGTTATGTAGTTTTATTTCCTGGTATATTTGCATTTTTGTTTTGGATTAAAGGAATTGATATCATTGGCGCAAATAGGTCAGGTGTTTTTTTACATTTAATGACAATTTTTGGAGCTTTAATGGCAATTGTGATACTTGGTGAAAAATTTATGTTTTATCATTTTCTTGGCGCAATATTCATAATTGCAGGTATAACCCTTTCAAATAAAAGTAAAAAAAATGCTTAAAGTTGCAATATTAGATGACTATCAAAACGTTGCCCAAGAGTTTGTAGATCTTAAAAAATTATCAGGAAAATATGAAATAGAAGTTTTTAATGAGCCATTTGAGGGTGAGGAGGATGCAATCGAAAAATTAAATGATTTTGAGGCATTATTGATAATGAGAGAACGTACTAAAATTACAGCTAATTTAATAAAAAACTTAAAAAAATTAAAATATATTGCAACAAGCGGGATGAGAAATAACTCTATTGATCTTGAAGCTTGTAAAAAGAAAAAAATCATTGTTACCGGAACAGACTCTAATCTTAATCCAACTCCAGAATTAACTTGGGCCTTAATTTTAGGATTGGCAAGAAACCTTAAAACCGAAATTGATAATATGTTTCAAGGATATTGGCAGACAACAATTGGAGTTGAATTAAAAGGTAAAATATTGGGTTTAATTGGACTTGGTCGTGTTGGTTCTCAAGTTGCAAAAATTGGAAAAGCATTTGGCATGGAGGTTATGGCTTGGAGCGAAAACTTAAGTTTGGATAAATGTAAAGAGTTGGGTGTTTTACCTTGTAGCAAAGAAGATTTAATTCAAAACTCAGATTTTCTATCTGTTCATGTTCAAGGAGGAGAAAGATATAAAGATTGTATTAAGTTAGCAGATTTTGACAAAATGAAAAAAACAGCTTTTTTAATTAATACTTCTAGAGGACCTATCGTAAATGAAGATGATTTAATAATTGCACTTTCTACTAATCAAATTGCAGGTGCAGGTATTGATGTTTATGACAAAGAGCCTTTACCTTCCAGTCATAAATTAAGATTTTTACCAAATGCTTTGTTAGTACCTCACATAGGCTATGTAACTGCTGAGAATTATTCAATCTATTATAATCAAATGATTGAAAATCTTGAGGCATGTTTATCTGGAAAGCCTATACGTGTAATTGAATAGAATGGAATTACCTGTTGTTAATCATAAAGACTATGTCGCTAAAATTGATGATGATCATAAATTTCCAATCAAAAAATTTGGGGAACTTGCTAAATATTTAATTGAAAAAGAAGTTGTTTCCAAATTTTATGAACCAAATCCGTGTTCAATTGAAACATTAAAAGAGGCTCACTCAGAAAAATATATTCTAGATATTCAAAATAAATCTTTAAGTGAAAAAGATATTAAAAAAATTGGCTTTCCATTAAATGAAAGTGTTGTAAGAAGATCTTTTGTTGCAACCGGTGGCACAGTTTTGGCTTCAAAACTTGCAATAAATTTTGGATTAGCATGTAATACAGCTGGAGGCTCTCATCATGCAAATTTTGATGGAGGTGCTGGTTATTGTGTTTTTAATGATGTTGCTGTTGCAGCAAAGTATTTACTTAACAGAGGTCTTGCTAATAGAATATTAATAGTTGATCTTGATGTTCATCAAGGAAATGGAAACTCAGATATATTTAAAGATAACAGAAATGTTTTTACTTTTAGCATGCATTCAAAGTCCAATTACCCTGCAAAAAAATCATTAAGTGACTTAGATGTTGAGCTTAAAGATAACACTGAAGATAAAGAGTATTTAGATATATTAAAATTTAATTTAGCAAATTTGAATGACGAGAACTTTGACTTTGTTTTTTATATAGCTGGCGTTGATATTCACCATGAAGATAGATTAGGTAAACTTAAAATTACTGATCAAGGTATAAATTTAAGAGATAATATTGTAATTGATAACTTTTTTTCAAAAAGAATACCGATTTGCGGAGTGCTAGGTGGTGGTTATAATAAAGATTTTAATAAACTAATTGAATTACACTCAAGTTTACACAAAACTTGTGCTAAATATATTTGATATGTCAAAAAATAATCCTAATTTAACGGCTGAGCAAAAACTTATTTTATTTGAAGAGGGAACAGAAAGACCTGGTTCTAGTGAATTAAATAGTGAGAAAAGAAAAGGTTCCTATTACTGTGCAAATTGTGGCGTAAAGTTATTTAACTCTGATACCAAATATGAAAGTGGAACAGAATATCATTGCAAGAATTGCGGGGGTCATCATGGACATATTTTTGATGATGGTCCAGATCCAACAGGCAAAAGATATTGTAATAATGGTGTTTGCCTAGTTTTTAAGGAAGAAAATTAGCTATCATTCTTAACTATTAAAACGTATAGTTATCGTATGAAGTTTCTATTGAAACTGTTTATTTTTGTACTTTCTTTTGCGACTATTTCATTTGCAGATATTAAACAAGTTAAAGATAATTTTTTTAATTCTTTAGAGACATTTTTAGATGGAAATTTCGAACATACAGACTTTACTATACGAACTACTGAAGAGACAAAACCTGAACTGAGCATACAAACTTTCAAGCCTCTTAATGAAAGTGATGAAGAACTAACTTTCTTTCAAGGCTCTTTTTTTATGCATGATGGAGATAGAGAAACATTAAACCTAGGCCTTGGGAAAAGATATATCTCAGAAGATGAGACAACTATGTATGGTTTAAATGCGTTTTATGACCACGAATTAGATTACGATCATTCAAGAATGAGCCTAGGGGGAGAAATAAAATCTTCATATTTAGAATTAAATTACAATCAATATTTTTCAAACAGTGATAGTAAAACAGGAAAAAATAGTAAGGCAGAAGAAGCTTTGGACGGGTATGATTTAGAATTTGGTGCTCAAATACCTTATATCCCTTCTTCTACTTTTTATACGAAAGCTTTTAAATTTGATGTACCAAGTGGTAATGATTTTGAGGGTTACGAGTATACAACAAAGGTTGAAGTACCAAACTCAGGTTTAACATTTGAGTTAGGACACACAAATTATGATCATCATACAGACGAATGGTTTTTACAATTAAGGTTTAGCACAAATAAAGTAAATAAAGATCGTGAATTTATTAGTGATGAAGTATTTGAAAAAACTTCAATAGTTGATCAAAAATACGATAAAGTAAGGAGAGAAAATATTATTGTTAAAAGTGGATCAGCATTTACTGTTAAAGCGGGAGGATTTTAAGTGAAAATTTTTAGAAATTTATTACTCATATTAGCAACAATATTTATATTTGAGTTATCATTTACCAATGAAGCCAAAGCAGCCGCATGTAGCACATCTAGTGGTGTCCTTTCAGAGGCTGAAATAAAAAGTGGATGCGAATATACTCCAGACTTATACGAAATTGTCATTTATAAAATGTATTTGTGTACAAGTTCTCCAACTCTACCAACCGTCACTGCAACAGTAGACTTAACTAGTTGCAGTCAAGTATTTAACAATGCGAGTGGTGCAACAGCATCTGTTGCACAGGATGCTGAAGTTGATCTTACTGGAACTTATACAAGACCTCCAAGTGGTACTTATACTCATGGTTATGCTATGATGAATAATACATTTGGAATAACTGCATCTTTTCAAATAGATGGATCAATGGATGGTCTTTCAAGCGGATCAGGTGTTTTTTGTGGAACAGTTGCTGGATCTGGTAGTCATACTAAAGGGAGTGGATCGCACACAAATAATTCAGTTTGTTCATCAAGCGTGGTAACGGCTGGAAAGTTTACTGAAACTTTAACACATTTTGGTGGATCAGGTGATGCATGGACTAGAATTGGAACCGCAACAGGTATTAATGGTACATCTGCAGAGATTAAAGGAATTTTAGTTGATACAAATGGACATTTAGCTGCAAATGAGGGAGAAGTAGATAAACTTGAGGGAATGGTTACTTTTGCAGATTCAATTGTAATTACAGATGCAACAACTTCATTGAAAATGAGTTTTAACTTAGGTGAAGGAATGTCACTTAATTCTGGTGGAGGAGACAACATTCATATAGGAAGTGGTCCTTTTCAAGCTATATTTGTTGCAAATTAAACCCCGTTAAAAAATACAATAATTTATTAATATTTATGTTAATAATGAGTTAATGAAAAAAATTTTTAAATTACTAGCTTTATCAATATTTTTAAGCTCAACTTTTATAAACGCGAATTCTGATGAAATTATAAATAATATAAAAAGTAAGTTTACTGGATTTTTTAATCAAAGTTTAAATGAGATGTTCCCTTATGCAGAATTTGGATTAACATCTGGAACTGGAAATGAAGTAACAGGAAGTGTTGTTGCTATTAATCCAATTTCAGATGAAAGCGATACTAGTAATACAACTTTTTTTCAGGGGAGCTTATTTTTATCAGATGACAGTAGAGAAACTATTAATTTAGGCATAGCTAACAGAAAATTAACGAATGATGATAACTTATTAATTGGCACTAACTTTTTTTATGATCATGAGTTAGACTACAATCATAGAAGAGCAAGCATAGGTCTTGAGGCTATTTCTAGCGTTGGGTCATTTACTTATAACGAATATTTTCGATTATCCTCATGGAAAAGTGGTGTAGATAATATTCAAGAAAAAGCATTAAATGGAAGAGATATGGAAATTGGATCTCCATTACCTTTTTTACCTTCTACAAATTTCTATTACCGAACATTTGAATGGGAAGGTGCGAGCGGGGCAGCAGATCAAGAAGGTGATGATTTTTCATTAGAGGCAAGATTTAAAAGATTTAATGTTGAAATAGGAAAGAGAAGTTTTGATGGGACTACTGAGGATGAGGAATTCATTAGATTAACATATAGATGTTGCAATAATAATAATGAAGAATTTGTTGTAAGCGATAAAGCATTTGATTTGAACTCAGTTGAAAATAAAAGATTTGCAAAAGTAAGGAGAGAAAACTTAATTGTTAAACAAAAAGAAATGGATCTAACTGTAATAGGATTTTAAAAATGAAATCTGATTTAAATATTAGAATACTTTTTATAATATTTTTTTTAAGTTTGATTAGTATAACAT
>LUMH01000533.1_pt1 | contig 14436 bp, 13 predicted proteins | sample 730001 | NCBI WGS metagenome assembly LUMH01 (sample SAMN03860268, study PRJNA289734) | marine metagenome | biome: seawater column; feature: ocean; material: water; isolation source: Red Sea water column Station 34 - depth 25m | place: Saudi Arabia: Red Sea | collected 2011-10-15 | depth 25 m
TCCACATTCTCACCTACAGGATTACCTGAAAAATTTGAAAAAACTTTAAGATGATTAAAGGTTTTTTTTAAATCTAAAATAATATCTTGAACCATTTTTAGATTAATTAAATCCTTATCTGTGACAAATAATGGTTTCTCAATTTTCAAATTTTTACAGGCTATGCTTAAATCTTGAATTCTGTTCTCCCCAACCCAAATTGTAGTAGGATAATTCCAATTAGTTTTCATATTAAAATAATATTTAATTTTTCTATTTTTCTTAGTACAATATATTTATAATTTTAATTGTAGAGGAAAAATTATCATGACTAAAGTCGCTATTATCGGTGCTGGACCTTGTGGGTTATCAATACTCAGGGCTTTTGAACATGCCGAGAAAAAAGGAGACAAGATCCCTGAAATAGTTTGCTTTGAAAAACAAAGTGATTGGGGAGGTCTTTGGAATTATAGCTGGAGAACGGGATCTGACCAATATGGAGATCCAGTTCATAATAGTATGTATAGATATCTTTGGTCAAACGGACCTAAAGAGTGTCTTGAATTTGCAGATTATTCTTTTGATGAACATTTTGGTAAGCCAATTCCATCTTTCCCACCTAGAGAAGTACTTTACGATTATATCACTAGTAGAGTAAGTAAAGGAAATTTAAGAAATAAAATTAAATTTAATACAAGAGTAGTTAATACAGTTTTTAAATCAGATAAATTTGAAGTTAGCTATCAAGATAAAGAAAATGATAAAATTTTAACTGATCATTTTGATTACGTTGTAGTGTCCACTGGTCATTTTTCAGTTCCTTTTATACCCGAATATAAAGGTATGAGTTCATTTCCTGGAAGAATAATGCACTCACATGATTTTAGAGATGCAGAAGAATTTAGAGGAAAAAATATTATAGTTTTAGGAAGTAGTTATTCTGCAGAAGATATTGCGCTTCAATGCAATAAATATGGAGCAAAAAGTGTAACAATTGGCTACAGGCATAATCCTATGGGTTTTAAATGGCCTGAAGGAATGAAGGAAGTATTCTATTTAGATAGATTAGAGGGAAAAAAAGCAATTTTTAAAGATGGCACGGAACAGGATGCAGATGTAATAATACTATGTACTGGTTACCTACATCATTTTCCTTTCTTGGAAGAAAATTTAAAACTTAAAACAAGAAACAGACTCTATCCCCCAAAATTATACAAAGGTATTGTTTGGCAAGATAATCACAAACTTTTATATCTAGGAATGCAAGATCAGTTTCACACATTTAATATGTTTGATTGCCAAGCTTGGTACGCAAGAGATGTTATAATGGGGAAAATAAACATGCCAAGTGGCGAGGAAATTGATAAAGATATAAACAAATGGGTTGCTTTAGAAGAAAAACTAGAAAATCCTGATCAGATGATTGATTTTCAGACTGAATACACAAAAGAATTACATGAGATGTCGGATTATCCAAAAATAGATTTTGAACTAATCAGAAAACATTTTAAAGAATGGGAACATCATAAGGTTGAAGATATATCAACGTATAGAAATAAATCTTTTTCATCTCCAGTTACGGGGTCAGTAGCTCCTGTTCATCATACAGCTTGGGCAAAAGCAATGGACGACTCCTCTGAAACATTTCTAAATAAAAATTAAAAATCCAATCTAATTTTCTAGAGCCAGATCTAAATATAAAGCTGCGCTCCATGAGAAATTATTTGCGCCCATTACTGATCCATCTTTATAACTGTAATATTCATGAAAACCTTTTTCTTCAATTAATTCTAAAGTTTTTTTTTTGATTTCATTTGCATATTCTGGCTCTTTTTTGATAAGTCCTTGATAAATCAACCAATTACAATTTATCCATATTGGACCTCTCCAATATCTTTTTTCTTCAAATGAAGGATGATTTGGTTTTATTGTTGAGAAATAGTAATTGTCATTAATATTATGATTTTTTAAATTATTAATAATTTTTTTATTTAATTGATCATTTTCTAAATTTGCAAATAGAGTAAAATAATTTGTTATTGATGGAACAACGATATTCAAGTTAGTTTTTAAATCTTTTGAGACAAAATCATTAATATTATCATCATATAATTTTAATATTTCATTTTCAGTTTTGGATACGAAATTATTTAAATCATCAAAATTTAAATCAAAATTTTTAGCTAAGCTAAGTAGATCTTTATTTGCTCTCAAAAATAAAGCATTAAAACCAACATCTACTACATTAAAATCAGAAATCTCATACAATTTATGTGGATCATACTGAACATCCCTAAATTGATCTCTTAAAGTTACATACCTATCATAATCAGTTTTTAAAGGTCTCTCATCAGAGTTTGAAACTTCAAGGTCTCTTCTTTTATAATTAAGGTCTTTATCTACTTTGATATTACTCATTGGCTGATCCCAAATTGGTGAATTATCATACCCGCTTTCCCAAGGATGCAATATGGATACAAGGCCCGTTTTATTAGGATCTCTGAATTTTATGAACCAATCATGATAATTTTTAATTTTTTTGATTACTTTAGTTATTCTTGAATTTTGATCATTATTTAGTTTATTTTTTTCAACAATTTTTCTCAAAATACTGGCTAAAACTGGTGGCTGAGTAATACCAGAAGAAGGTATATTTTTTCCGCATTGCCAAGTTGTGTGATTTGGAAAATAAGATGTGTCTTTTTCATGAAAAAGAATGTGGGGTACCATGCCATCGTCCCACTGACCGTTAAGCAAAGTTTCAATTTCTATAATTGAAAAATCTAAATTAAAGTAAGAATAGCCAAGAGCTATAAAAGCTGAATCCCAATTCCATTGAGCAGGATATAATTTGTTATTAGTAGGAAGTGTGTAACCATTTTTTCTGTTACCTAATAATATTTTTTTTGCCTCTTCTACTTTATTTTGCATTATCCTTTAACACTTCCTGCAGTAAGACCACTTACTAAATATTTTTCAAAATAAACAAAAATTATTAAAATAGGCAAAGTTACTACTACAGACCCTGCCATCAAATATTGTCTAGGTGTTTCAGCTCCAACATTCAGAAACTGAATAGCTCTTGATAATGTGAATGTATTTGGCCGGTCTAAAAACATTAATGAAAATAAAAATTCATTCCAAGCTATCATAAATACATACAAAGCTACTGATGATATTGCAGGTAAACTAAGTGGGAGTATAATTTTAAAAATTATACCAAGCCAATTTTGACCATCTATTATCCCTGCTTCTTCTAATTCTTTTGGTATACTTTTAAAGTAACCTTGCAGCATATAAATTGCTACAGGTAAGGTTGTGGCTGTATAAACTATTAACAAACCCTCAATAGAATTTCTTAAACCAAGTTGACTAAAAATTGTATACAAAGGTATCACTAAAACTATCGCTGGAAACAAATAAATTATCAATATGGATGTTGATAAAAAATTTTTTCCAAAGAAATTAAGTCTTGCAACCGCGTAAGCAGCTGGTATTGCAAATATTAATGTTATAATGACTGTACCTAAGGAGACTATTGTGCTCGTTAGCATATATCTTCCAAAATTATAATCTTTGAACACTATAAAATAAGATTTGAACAACTCTGGCAATCCTTGTGCAAAGTTAATACTAAAGTCTAATGGGTTCAATAATAACAATGCTTGGGTTTTAAAGCTTGTAACTAACATCATATAAAAAGGGAAAAGAATTACAAAAGAGAATAGAGTAATTCCAAATAATGTTAAAAAATTAAAGAATAATTTTTGAGAAGAATGATTTTTTGACAAAAAGTTTTTGTCGTAGTTTTTTATATTATTGAAAAAAAATAATGAAATTAAGAATATGCCAAAACTATACCAAATAGGTAAATTTGTTGAGATGAAATAATCAAAGATAGAAAATAAAAGTGCTAGTAAAATTATTTTAATATTTAAATTTAATTTTTTCCCAATAAGAAGATTTATTGCACAAAGAATTATTCCAAATATAAATAATTTATTAAAATTAAAATTTGTTAATTCAATTCCTTGTAATGTAACTAAGATTTTCCAAATACAAATTAATGAAAACAAAAACAAAGACGAGATAAAGCAATAAGTAAATATATTTTTAATTTTCATCAGCTCTTTTTCCTAAAAGTTTAAAATAGATAAACATAAAAATTAATAGAAACACTACAATCACAATAGAAACTGCAGAACCCATACCAATATCCCCGATTGAAAAACCTTGTTGATATACATTTATTGGCAATGTTCTTGTACCTGATGCCCCGCCAGTGAGTAAGAAGATGTCTTCAAATTTATTAAAATTCCAAATAAATCTAATCATAAATAGAATTGAAATCACTGCTAATATCTGGGGCAAAGTAATATTAAGAAATTTTTGGATAGGATTTGCACCATCAACATCAGCTGCTTCATACAACTCTTTTGGAACTGCTTGAAGACGAGCAAGAATAAATAAAAATGCTAGAGGAAAATATCTCCAAATTTCAAAAATAATTACAGTTGTTAATGCTAGCCTCAATTTAAAATCAAAACCAAGTATATTTAAAGTTACATATTTTTGTCCTAGTAAATTTATTGGTCCATCAATAATTTGATAGTTAATTAATAAATTATTCAAAGTTCCGCTTGTTGGATCAAGTAAAAGTTCCCAGGTATAAGCAAGAGCAACAACTGGCGCAACATAAGGAAATAAAAGAACACTTCTCATAAATGTTCTTCCAAAAAATTTTTGATTTACCATTTGTGCAGCTAAAATTCCAAAAACTATTGCACCTATGGTTCCAAAAAAAGTGTAATAAAAAGTTGTTGATAATAGATCTATAAAAGCTTTGTCTTTAATTACTTTTTTGAAATTATTTAATGTAAATTCATAAGTTAATAATATATTTTGTGACTTACCTGATAGTTTAGGTTTATAAGATTTTATTTCCTTCTTGGAAATTTCTTGATTATTAGTATTTTGAAATACTATTTCTAAATTTTCTCGATATTTTTTTGGCCAATTACCTAACTCACACTTAAGTAAATTTGATTTAAATTGACATTTATTATTTAAACTTATTGGTTGGATATCATCTGGATATTTATCTTTAAATTTTACATTAGTAATTTCTTGTGTAAGAGAACTATTTCTTAATTTATAAATTACTTTTATTTGATTTGGATTATCATTAATTGATTTTACTAATTTTTTTGCTCTTGGTTCAGGAATTCTTAAATCTTTAAGCTCTACATTTTTAAAGCTGATCCAAATATTTGAAAATATTGGAAATAAAATTATAGAGAATACTAAAAGAACCGATGGTAATATTAATAGATAAGCTGTTCTTTTTTCAATTTTTGCAAGTTTTGAACTCATAAAAAAAAGCGGATAATTAATATTACCCGCTTTTTTTAATTTTTTAAATTACTAGAAGCTAGCTAGCACAGTATTAATTTCATCTACTGCTTCATCTAGCGTCAATTGATCGTCAATATATTGTCTAGTGATTCTATTTATAAACTTATTGTTAATAATTTTAGATGCTCTAGATAGTTCACCTTCTTTAACACCCCATCTATTAGCAGTATCTAAACCAGCAACAATATTATTTATAACATCTGCTGAATATAGATCTGTTAATGGAGCTTTTCTATCAACTCCAACAGGCAGTTTACTCCAAGCTGTTGTAAATGCATTTGGATCACTTGCATTACCTCTTCTTACAGGGAATTTACCTTCTGGTGCTATAGATAAAGTGCTTGTGTATCCTTCATCCATTGAATAAAGAATAAACTGCTTAGCTTCATCGGTATCTGCATCTGCAGTTACACCAAAGTATCTAACATCCGCCCAAGCTGCACCTTTTACATTATTTGGTCCACTAAAATTAGTTATAAAACCAGTTTTAGATGCCAATTCTGGTGATGTAGGATCACTGTTAATTGTTGGTGGAGCTGAGTCTCTTAAACCAGCTAATTCATCCATGATAAATGGTGACCATATTATCATTGGAGTTTTACCTATAAAACTGTAAAGAATTCTTTAAAGCTCTTCCTTGTTTTTTTGTTCCACCTTTTTTTACAATATTTACACCATTTGCAAGCATGACATGTTCTAAAACTTGACTCATAAAGTTTTCGTCAGTTTTAGTTGCCGCAACAAATCCAAACATATCATTACTAGATAAAGCATCTATTGCTTTCTCGATGTTTGCATAAGTCGTCGGTGGTTCTAAACCAGCAGCTTTAAATAAATCTTTTCTGTATACAACCATTTGCGTCCAGCCATCTACTGGCACGGCTGCAATTTTGCCACCTTTTTTAGCCATCTTTAAAGCACCTGGAGCAAAAGTTTTCTTTCCAAGTGAGTTAACGATATCATTATTTGCATCAACGTCTAAAATTCCCGCTTCTGCCCATGGCAATACATATTGCAATGTATGATAAATTACATCAGGAAGATCTCCTGCTGCAGCTGCTGCAGTAGCTCTTGTTCCTAAATCTTTTTCATCAATCGGGATAACTTCAACTCCAATTCCAGTTTTGGCTTCAAAAGCTTTTGCCATCTCTTCTTGTTTAGCCATCCTTGCTGGTTGAGTTTCTGTCGTCCAGAATTTGATATCTGCAAATGCAATTGAATTAAAAACAAAAGCTATTGCAGAGATTGTTATTAATATATTTTTAAACATATATTCCCCTCTTTTTTCGTGTTTTCTAAAGTTATTTAAAAATTAACACATAATGAACATTTAAAAGAAGAATAACAAGTATGTAATTTAAACAATACTACCTGAGATTGATTTAGGAATTTTTAAAAGAAATACCTTTATTATCAAATAAATGGCAACGAAATGGATCAAAACCTATTTTAACAGTGTCACCTACTTTAATATTTGTGTCTCCATCAGTTTGTACAACAAGAGGATCTCCCTCTTTCTCTAAATATAAATATGTTCCTGACCCTAATTTTTCTACAACGAAAACCTTGCTTTCCCACAAAGAATCTGAATCTGCGTTTAATATTAAGTGCTCTGGTCTTATACCAATTTTTATATTATCCCCTGCTTGAGTATTTTCAGAAATTTTTGGTACATTTAACTTTCCAGTCCCCATTATATCTACTTCAGAACTCTTTGAACTTTTACTTAAAATTTTACTATCTATAAAATTCATTTTTGGAGATCCGATAAAACCTCCAACAAATAAATTATCTGGGTTATTATATAAGTTCATTGGTGATCCCTTTTGTGAAACTATACCTTGATCCAATACAACAATATCATTTGCAAGTGTCATGGCTTCAGTTTGATCGTGGGTTACGTAAATCATTGTTGCATTAAGTTGATCATGTAATTTTGCCAATTCTACTCTCATTTGTACTCTTAATGCTGCATCTAGATTAGATAATGGTTCATCGAATAAGAAAACTTTTGGTTTTCTTGTAATCTCAAGATACTCTTCTATCTGTAAGATTTTAGCAGCCTCCATTACTCTTTGCTCTATCTCTTCTTTTGATTTTTTTTCAATTTTTAAACCAAAAGCCATATTATCAAATACAGTCATATGAGGATAAAGAGCATAAGATTGAAATACCATTGCAATATTTCTTTCTTTAGGTGGTAGATCATTTACAACTTTATCATCAATAGATATTGTACCTGAATTAATTTCCTCTAAACCAGCAATCATTCTTAAGATTGTTGATTTACCACATCCGCTTGGGCCTACTAGAACTGTGAAAGACTCACTTTTTATATCAAGAGAAACATCTTTGATCACATGTGTGCTACCAAAAAACTTGTTTACTTTATCTATTTTAATACTTGCCATTTTTAATTTAATATTAATTTTTTGTTATTAATTATAGATTTAATTAATTTTGTCATCAAAGGGATTTTTTTTTGTTGAATTTTTTTTAATACAAATGGAGCAATTTCTCTTGCAAGTTGCTCTCCCTCTACAGTTTCATTAGACATAAATTTTCTTTTAGCATTGTTAAATGTATAGCCTTGCCCTAAGTAACTTCCCATTTTACTATTTCTACCTCCAGCAGCACTGACGTATAAATCTCCAACTCCAGCCAATCCAAGAGCAGTCTCAATTTTTCCTTTAAAATATTTAGTAATATATATCATCTCATTTATAGATTTTTTGAATAAACTTGAAGACATATTTAAACTATCTCCAGCCCCAATAATCATTGAATAAATATTTTTAATTGAAGAACAGATCTCAACTCCAATAACATCTTTCGAAGTTTCGGTTAAATAGTATTTTGTAGTTATCATATTACAAATTTTTTTTGCGGTTTTGATATTTTTATTAGCAACAATTACACTTGTTTGTTTTTTATTTGAAAGTTCTTTTGCTAAGCAAGGTCCTTTTAAAACTGAAACGTTTATATTTTTATTAGTTTTCTTTATATCCTCTGAAATAGTAAAAATTTTCTGTTTTTTTTTCTCATACTTCAAACCTTTGGTAAGAATAAGAATTGGACTTTTAATATTTGATTTTTTAAATTCTTCACTAATAAAATTTATTCCTGATAAACTTAACGCAACAACTACCAAATCATATTTATTTTTTAATATATCAGTTGAATATTTTTTGTATTCTATTTTCTTAGGTAAATTTATATTCCTGTGATAGTTACTTCATTTTTATTATCTATACATGGAAAAGTAAAAGCAGATCCCATTGCGCCACCGCCTATTATTAAAATTTTTTTCATTTAAGATTAAGCAATTCCTAGATGTTTTTTTCTTTTTTCTACCCAAGTTCTTATCAAATTATCAAAAATTAAACCTATAAAAGCTACACAAATACCCAAAGTTAATCCAATACCAGCACCATTTTTATCTGATAAAGCTTTTAAAATATATTGCCCTAAATCTTCAGTGCCGATAAATGCTCCTATAATCACCATAAATAATGCAAACACTATTGTTTGATTTATACCAAGCATCATATGAGGGAATGCTAAAGGAAATTCAATTTTTGTTAATCTTTGAAATTTATTTACACCAGACATCGTCGCTGCATCATGTAAACCTGCTGGAACACTTCTAAGCCCTTCAATTGTGTATCTTGTTGCTGGTATAGTTGCATAAACAATGACAGCAATAAGAACAGAAGTGTCAGTTATTCCAAAAAGCATCATAACAGGAATAAGATAAACAAATGATGGAAATGTTTGAAATATATCACATACCCCTAACATAAATTTTGCAGAATGTTTATTTTGAAAACATAATGTGCCAACCGTAAAACCAATTATACAAGAGACAATTACCCCAAATGTTGCCATGTAAGCCGTTACTAAGGCTCTATCCCACCAAGGGCTTAGAGCTATGAATAATGTCAAACCACAAACTACTAATGCAGATCTAATTCCACCAATTAAATAGCCTGCACCAACAACTAGAACTAATGTAGCAACAGCTGGCATCCTTAAATACAAAGCCCTCATTGGTTGTAACACTTCTTGAATTAACCATGTATTAAATGCTTTTATATAAACAAAGAAGGTATCAAAAATCCAATCGACACCTTTATTCCAAAAATCAGCAGTTGATATTCCTTTATTGTGTGGAACTTCAAATAAATAATTGTAACCACCTTTAAAATAAACAGATCCAAAGTAAGCGAGTAAAATTCCAATTATGACCGTAATACTAAAAAATAATAAATTTTTATTTCTTTGAAAAAAATTCAAATTGCCAAAATAATCGACTTGCTTGTTTGCCCATGCTAATGACATTTTATCTAATAAAATTGCAATTAGACTAATACAAAGACCAGCTTCTAATGCTAATCCGATATTAAGCTGATTTAGTGCTAACAATAAATTAAAACCTAGACCTTTCGCTCCAATGAAGGCTGAAATAACAGCCATAGAAAAGCACACCATGATAACCTGGTTTACGCCAATTAAAATATCTCGTCTGGCCGTTGGAATTAGTACTTTAGACATTAGTTGCCAATTATTACAACCACTCATTCTTCCAGCTTCAATTACTTCTGGAGGAATAGCTCTCAATCCTAGTAAAGTAAGTAATATCATGGGTGGAACAGCAACAACCATAGTTATAATTACTGCAGCGTGGTCACCGACTCCAAAAAGAACAAGTGCAGGGACTAATACTGCATATTGTGGCATTGTTTGCATAACTAATAAAATTGGATATAGAGCTTTTTCTACACGTTTACTTTTATAAGCTGCAATACCTAAACTTAACCCAAATATAAAAGATAGAGGCGCAGCAACTAAAATAAAAGAGAGTGTTTGCATCGATGGTTTCCATTGTCCAAATATAGAAATGTAAACCATTGTTAAACCGGCAAATAAAGCGAGTCCAATACCACTTAATTTATAAGCAAGTATTGCAAAGCCAGCTGCAACTATTGTCCAAGGTAGACCTGGTAACTCTGCCCAAGGGTTCGCATCGATCCAATCCCAACTTGTAAAGGCAACAATTGTTTCAAGTCCACCTAATAGAATTTCTCTAATTAATTCTATTAAAAAGGTCACAAAAGCTGTTAAATTTCTGCTAATTTGCAAAACTATTGGTCTGGTTTTAAATTCTTGAGTGTCCTCATTCCAAAACTCCATTGGCATCCACTCATTCATTAAGAAAAACAAGGAGTCATTTATCCATATTGGTAACCATCCAAGTAATGGAGGAAGACGCCAGAAAACATCAAAGGCATAATATCTTACTTCTTTGCCTAAAAATATATAACTACTTTGATTAGGGTCTTTTACGAATTCAGCTTGGCCTCTAATGAATTTATATGTTTCTGGAACATCAATAGCAAAACAAAGAGCAAAGAAAACAATTAATAGAAATAACCACTGAAATATTTTTGGATATTTTTTTAAAAATTCCATAATTTATTTTCCGTTCTTTCTTCCGCCAAAGACAGTATTTATTATTTTTGTCGGGTTGATTGACCCAACGGTTTTGTTATTTTCATCTATAACAGCTACAGATTTTTCTTGCGTTAATATTTTTTCTGCAACATTTTCTATGATTTCATCTTTTGAAACTTTAACATCACCTAAATTATTAGATATAGATTCATCCATTACATCTTCAATTAATAAAACTTTTTCTCTAGGTACTTCTTCAGTAAATTTTCTTACATATTCTGTGGCTGGGTTTAAAACTATATTTGCAGGTGTATCTAGTTGTTCAATTATACCATCTTTCATAATTGCAATTCGATCAGCAAGTTTTAATGCTTCATCAAAATCATGAGTAATAAACATAATTGTTTTTTGTAATTTTTCTTGAAGTCTTAAAAATTCATCTTGCATTTCTTTTCTAATTAAAGGATCTAAAGCAGAAAAAGGTTCATCTAAAAACCATATATCAGGTTCAACTGCTAGAGATCTTGCAATACCCACTCTTTGTTGTTGTCCACCTGAAAGTTCTCTTGGAAAATAATTTTCTCTTCCATCAAGTCCAACTAATTTAACCATCTCCATTGCTTTATTAATGCTCTCCTCAGTTTTGATACCTTTGATTTGAAGAGGAAAAGCTATATTTTCTACAACGGTTTTGTGTGGAAGAAGAGCAAAGCTTTGGAAAACCATTCCCATTTTGTTTCTTCTAAGCTCAATTAACTCTTTATTATTTAAATTTAATAAATCTTGACCTTCAATGAAAATTTTTCCACCTGTTGCATCTGTTAATCTTGATATACACCTTAGTAAAGTTGACTTACCAGATCCAGATAAGCCCATTACAACAAGCATCTCTCCTTTTGCCACTTCAAAAGAGGCATTGTTAACACCTACTATACAACCATTTTCTTGAAATGTTTTAGCATCAACATTACCATTTGAATCTTGAAGCATCTTTTTGGCGTTTTCACCAAAAATTTTATAAACTGCTTCGCATTTGATTACTGCTTCAGACATAATTCTTATAAAAGTATACGAAAATTAATTAAATTAAAATCAATATAATTGAAGCTTATTTCCATTAAAAATTTTTAATAAAATAAACCCTTGTATCAATTCCAGTACTTAAAAAACTTAAGGCTTCACCGCTTACTTTAATTGTTTCGTCTACTCCTACGTTATTTCCACTAACTGTAAAACCTGCAAAACATTTCTTTTTTTCAGCATCCCATTCAACAAATGTTTCATCAATCTTATTGCCGTTAATAGTATAAATTTCGTGTGCTCTAAAATTTAAGAAATTTGCACCCATTATTGCTCTTTGGGGGATAAGCTTTGTGGCATTACACACTCCCTCATACAATTCATCTGATAATTTATAATGATCAGTACCATCAAAAGTTACTAATATACCCGAGGGAAGTTTTGAAATTAATGCACTTAGTTTTCTCTCTTTTGCAATTCTCTCTTCTTCCAATTTCATTTTCCTAACTAATTCATCACCCTCGCTAAATATATTATTTAAAATAGCAAAAGAAGAAATTATGACTATTGTTAAAATTATTAGTCCTATAAATTGTTTTATGTTCTCGGGTAATCCTTTTAATCTATTAAATGAAGTTTCGTTCGACATTAATCTTGTAATTTACCGTTTTTCCAAATTCCTATTTTTTGGTCTCCATTAGCCCAAGTAAATGTTCCCTTGCCATTCATAAAACCATTGGCCCACTCTCCTTCATAAGTAGACCCATCTGGGAAAGTTAAAGTTCCAACTCCACTCCAAACGCTATTTTTAAACTCACCTTTATAGATATATCCGTTTGGCCATGTTTCTACACCTTGACCATTTTTTTTTGTTCCTACCCACTCACCTTCATAAGTAGTTTTATCTGTATAAACCCATTTTCCATATCCATTTTCACAGTTACCTTCTTTACATCCGGTGCTTCGAGCGAAAACTGATGAACTTATTAATAAACTTAAAAAAATGTAAAAAAGATATTTTCTCATAACTGTATTTTACACAAATCTTTATAAAAAAAAATCCCCCCCAACAGAATTGGGGGAGATCATATATTTTTAACTTTTATCCTTATTTAAGGAAAGCTTTCCAAGTTGACTCGTTATCAGCTAACCATTTTTTAGCTGCATCTTCGTGAGTCATTTTGTCAACGTCTACTAAAGCTGCCATTGCACCAATTTGACTTGTTGAAAATGACAATTTTTTAAACGCTGCTGCTGCATCTGGATGAGTTTTTGGAAAATCTTCGTGTACTGCTTTTTTCAAATAACCATCCGGAGAACCACATTTTCCATCACCACCATCTGCTGGTCTACAACCAGCTGTGTATGGAGGCACCTCCAGCAAACTTAACCCACCATAAATCACCTAAGCCTAGTGCATCAATCCTTTGAGGGATTAAGTCACCATGCCAAGTTTGTGGTCCTTCCAACATTCTTCCTTTTCCATCTGGAGAGTCAGGTGTTGTAAAGTTTTTTGCACAGTCTGGATTTTTTAGAGCTGTCCAATCTGGTAGACCTGGACATAGACCTTTTTCAACAACCCAGTTTGGATATCCCATATCCTCAAGAGTTCTTGCTTCATGATCACCCCAGTCTAACAAACCACCTTTGTCTAAAGCTGTTGTAAATGACTTACCGAAAGCAGATTCCCATACCTCATGAGATATAGTTACATCACCAATTCTAATTGACTCGTAAACCGCTTGAGAGTCAGCATTTACATATTTAACATTGTTACCCATGCTTTCAAAGATTCCACCAATAACATAGGCCATAACAATTTGACTTGACCAGTTATGAGTTGGGATCACTATGGGTTTTTTACTGTCAGCGTTAGATATTCCTGCAAAGCTTACTACAGTAATTACTATAGCTGAGAGTAAAGATAGTATTTTCTTCATTTATTTCTCCTCTCTTAATATATTAAGTAAGTAAGTATCCTTAAATTTAATCTCACAGTCAACAAAAGTTGGTACTAAAATTTATATATACAATTAATCAGTACTGATTTATTCTTAAACATAAGTAATCATTGATTTAAAATGTTAGAAGAAAATTTAAGAATAAATGAACCTGGTTTAAATGTTTTGCCACCTGGAGTTGAAAGATATGTAGTTAATGGCGGTGGATTAACAGGAGTTCAGGTTTTTCCGGATGATGAAATTGAAATTATTAATAATGAAGGAAATCAAATTTGTGAAATAGTTGTTTTTAATTCTGATGGAAATTCAGATCCATCAATTTTAAATTTAAAATCATCTAAATCAGAAAATGATATAATTAAAATTTTAAATAGAAATGAAGAAAGTTCGAAAATTGCTTTACGCCAATTAGAAAAAAGAAATCTTAAAATTGCAAAATCTAAATCTTCAATCCTTTTTGATAAAGACCCTCCGCCAGGAGAAAAAATTAAAATAACTTCAAAAGATAAATGTTATTGTATTTTTGCTTCCCCTGGCAATGATATGTTAGTTCATGAACAAAATCCTCCTACAGAATTAACTTTATTTATTAAAAGAAATAATATTG
>LUMH01001153.1_pt1 | contig 14228 bp, 29 predicted proteins | sample 730001 | NCBI WGS metagenome assembly LUMH01 (sample SAMN03860268, study PRJNA289734) | marine metagenome | biome: seawater column; feature: ocean; material: water; isolation source: Red Sea water column Station 34 - depth 25m | place: Saudi Arabia: Red Sea | collected 2011-10-15 | depth 25 m
TTAGTGAGTCTGATGTACCACCTTCAGGTAGCTGAAGAACAGCATCATTTAGTTCAGACTCAATAATATTTAGTGATAGCAATATATCATTCATAATTAAACTGCTCCAATACTAACTAAGTGGTCTAATTCAGGCACATCCCTATCTAAATCAATCTCTGAATCATAATTTTGTAGATTGTAAGTATAATCAGAAACTAACTCTGACATCAATTCTTTTTGCCCTACTTCGTTCATCCAATTAAACCTATGGAACTTACCATCAACCGTCATCTCCACAACCTTAATTTTGTTGTGTAATGATGAGTAACAATACTCCACAAATAATTTCTTACCACCCATTACTGTTTCATAAATATAAGTCATTTATACTCCCTTTTATTAATTAAAAATTCTAGCAAAGAAATCTTCTTTACTAAGCCTACCATACTTGAAACTATCTCTTAGAGCTTGACTATGTAAAACATAATGATAAAAATCATGCGGTACATCAGCTGAGTCACAAATGAACTCATAGTTCTTTAAGAAATTATCAATACTACCATAACCACGAGAAACCATACTATCCCTATCATAGAAGAAGTAATCCCTATTATATCTAAGGTTAGTAGTCTGAGTCCATAACCTCTTACCACCACCAACGGCTTCATCTTCAGAAACCCAATGGATAGTTCCACTCTTTTTGTTAACCCAATAACCGTCTAAAATTAAATCTTTACTTAAATTACTCATATATTTCCTTTATCTTACACCTAAAGCTACGAAAAAAAACCAGTATGTGTCAAGCCTTTTTTTTATTTTTTTCAATATTTTTTTTAACCCTAACGTAGATATCACTAACTGCATACATTTGTTTTTTGGATAATGTCTTTCTAGATTTAGCGTAATTTATCAGACTGTTTACAAATCTGTGAGTATCAGCTCTATATTTATCTGACCAATCTGTTTCAGATATCATATTAGAAACCATACCGAGCTTAGTAGTTACCTTTTCAACCCATTCATCTCTTTTAAATATTTCTTCAGGACTATTAGCTTTGATAAGTCTATCGATAGCAGCTGACATCTTTTCAGTAATCTTCCTACCACTAATCAAAGCTACATACATATCAGAGGTAAACTCATCCGAGCTACCTGAATCAAGAACTTGACGTTCAATAATCTTTTTGAGTTCGACTATCTGAACGCCATATTCTTTTTTATTATGTTCTATCCACCTACCCATTATACAAGATAGTTAGGACCAGTCCAACTATACCAATTTGATTTTGAAGAAAATATAGAACCTCTAACATGTTTAGCTGGAGCTCTCCAACCAGCAGCTTTGAAAACATCACCAACGAAATAAGGAATACCTTTTAGTTTACCATTTGTCTTAGCAACAAAACCCCAAACGGAACCATTGGATACAATCTTATCAAACTTCCTACCACTCCTTATATCCAAATTTTTATTGAACCTATCAATCATATCTAACCTAATTGATTTTTGTGGTTCATCCAAATCGTTGATATCACTACCCCAATTTTTGTAATCTTCTTTAATACCACTCATAAGATTACCGAGGGCTTCTACATATTTTATTTTATTATCTTTATTCATTGATTATTTCCTTTCTTTTACCCCTAAAGCTACGAAAGAAAACCAGTATGTGTCAAGCCTTTTTTTATATTTTTTTCTCTAATTTATTCATTTCAGATTCTTCTCTACCACCTAATGTGAATGTACTTTTTGCTTGACCTATAATTTTTCTGAGTAAACCCTTATCTACAGAAACTTTACTTTCATCTATATCTTCCTCATAGTGTATTCCATCGTTTCCGTTTTGTCCTATAATGTCCATTCGTTTTTCATCTTCTTCAGTATACATTGGTGTATTTTGTTTCTTCTTTTCACCATATACTTCCCACCACCTTTTCTGTTTTTCTGTTTTTCCATCACCATCAGAAATCTCTGAATTATTAGATAAATATTTTTTTCTATCTTCTAGCGCAACGTTGTAACTTATAACAAACATAACTGCCATAGGATCGAACACAAAGATAAGAATAAAGATAAAGAACTTAACTACGGTATCTATGTCCGTTTGAAAAGTTCTAGCTAAGTAAATCACAGGACCCACATCCACACCTGTTTCTACTAATGCAGTTTTGAGTTCACCAATCTCACCTTTTAAATCAATCATCTGTTTGTTTATTTGAGCTATCTGTGGTTGGTAATCTTCTCTGAGTTTTCTACGAGCGGTTCTGTAGTTGTCTGGTAAATCTGCTATAGCTTGGTCTAACTCCTCTTTAAGATATATTTTATCCTCTTGTAATTGTTTTAATCTATCTTCTTTGAATATTAAATTGGTAGATTCTTTCTCAAACTCTACTGTAGCACCTTGGTAAGCGTTTGATAGGAAACCAAATATACCAGCCGATGTTATAATCACAAGAACTACTGTAGCAAATGTCATATAGAATTTCTGTAACAGATTAATCCTATCCCAATATCTATATAGGAATGAAGCAGCTACTAACTTACCAAACTCTAATGAACTAGCCATTATGATTACTGATAGTTCTGCTCCTGCGAATAGTTTTGATAATCCGAATACGGAAAAGAAAGCTGCGCTAAATGCGATTAGTAGGGCTGAAATTCCCACTAAGTTAGAAAAGTTTTTACTTTGTTCAAACATAAAATGTTCCTATTTATTAGTAATAAATATCTGAAAACCTATTTTATGTCTATAAATTCTGCTTCTGCTACTGTTTCACAGAAGTAGTAATCGTTTCCGTTCCTAAGAACGGTGTCAACACTTTTGTATCTTGTTTTTAATTCTTCTGTACCACCAGAAGCCTCTGCAACCTCAGCCGACACCGTTCCATGAACGAAGTACATTACATCATTAAGTTTAATGAGTTTTTTCAATTACTTAATTTTGACGAATGTCTTTTTCGGCTTTACAGGTTCCATTTTAGGAATACTGATTGAGAGAATGCCATCTTTGAAATTTGCTTTAACACCCTCACCATCTAAAAGTTCACCAAGCTGAAAAGAACGTTTGAAAGATGAAGACTTCAACTCCCTACGAAGTATCTTAGCTCCATCATCTTCTGTTATTCCATGCTTATCACCACTTACAGTTAGTACACCATCCTCAACTTCTATGTTCAGTTGGTCTTTCTTTAAGCCTGGTATCTCAGCTACGATACCGATTTTGTCATCGTATTCATACACATTTACCTTTGGGTATGCTGTACCTTGAAATGGCTTAACACCAACTGTCTTAGTTACATCAGGAAAAGATGCCTCAACAATTTGGTCAAACATTTTATCAAATGGGGTTAAAAAAGAATCCCTATCTATCATAGGGAGCGCGTGATTAAGAACTACTTTAGTCATTATTATTCTCCTATTTTGTTTACTGTTTACGGGTAACTAAGTCAGCATAGTACTTAACTCTGTATGCTCTAACCCTATCTAACTCTACACCTTTCATAGCAGCTAGAGTTTTAGGACCCATACCACCATCTACTTTAAGTCCTGCTCCTTTAGCATTAGCAGCTCTCTGTAATATCTTAACTGCTCTACCTTTACCTTGGTTTACACACATATCAAAGTATATGTGTTTTAAATCATCCGGCATATGTGGAACTTTATTGTCACACCAATAATGTTCATAGTAGATTTCTTTAGCACCTTCTTTGGTTAGGTTTTTTATGTCCACATCAGGATGACTTCTCTTAGCTATACCAAAATTAGTCTCACCGCCAGGATCTTTTGGGTCGTTTACATATCCACCTTCGTGGTGTAACACTACTTCTATTATATCATCAAAACTTGTTAACATTGTTATCTCCTATTTCTTACTACTACTTACCAACTTATCTGATACTTGCGCTGATAGTACAGATTGTATTGTGAAGTATAGTGATGGATTACGTTTTAATAATTCTTTAAATTCTTTTTGTTTCCATACTAAACATTGTGCATCGTATTTTACCTTACAGGTTGCTGTAGCAACTTTCTCTGTAAGAAATGACATCTCACCAACAAACTCTCCATCTTTCAGTTCAGCTATCTTTTCGTTGTCTACTACAACATCTACTGTACCATTATATATAAGGTATAAATCAGGCACAGGCATTCCTTGTGTTATTATTCTTTGTCCTGATTTTACCAACTCCCATTTAGCCGCTCTACTAATCTTTAGATATTCTACAGGAGTCATCTCTTTAAATAGTGTATCATATAGCTCTTGGTCTTTATCATCCATCTTTACCTCACGCTTTTCGTAAAGTATTACACCTATATGATAAATGTTAACAGCGATAAACACAAAGTTCCAATTGATAGCTAACCACATTGGTTCCGTTGGTATTACATAATTATAGAATACTGAAAACAAACTAGCAGCTATGGAAAGTATCCTTAACCAAAATATATCTTTGACTAAGAATGAAAAAGCGATTAGTCCAAATGCTAACTTTTTTGTTATCAGTTCAGATACCGTTTCCACAACATCTTTGCTTTCCCAATTTGCTTTTCTATAAGCGTATAAATTATCTTTGATTATTCTTACTAATGTTACTAAATGTTTTTTCTTCATTAGTCATCCGCATGTTCTAAGAGCTTGTTATCATTCTCTTGATTGTTAAACCAAAAATCAATAACCTTTGCAAAAGAACCTACGAATCCACCTAACATTAGTAGTAAAATTTCTTTCCATCCATCTGTTACATCCTTACCTTCACTCATATAATAAATCATCATAGCTAGTATAAAAGAAAATATTGCAACTACGGATATACTAACATACCACTTTCGTGATTGTCTGTACTCCATAATTTCCACTAACTTTACATTAATATAATGTTTTTGATTTTGTTTAGCATCTTTTGTTACTAAATCCTTAACATTCAATTACAATCTCCAGTTAATTCCTACTTTAGCCTTATAAAACTTTTGTCCTTTAAGACTGTATATCTCCCCTATATTATAAATAGAAACTTTCTCAGAAATTTTATAATCGATATTGAATTTATTTTCAAACTCAAACATATTACCATCTACCTGATTATCATCATTTGGTGGTAAATATCCATCAAAAGAAATCTCAGTTGTCCACTTACCAACTTCTTTTTTCTTAACCATACCAGCAGAAAAGAATGTAGCATACTCGGATAACGCATTATTTGTTGAACGAGTAGTAAAACCATAAGTCCAATCTTTAAGTTTATTTCGCCAGTCTAATTTGAAATATTTAACATCTTTACTTTCTTTGTTCATATACTCAGGTTTAAAGTATATACCATTTTCTATCTTAAACCAAAGTATGTCGTCAATATATCTATTACCTAACTCTCGCTCCCAATCTCTTTTGAAATAGTAATTATCTTTACTAAATCCAATACTAAATTCATAATCGTCAGGATTAGGTTGAACATTTGGTGTACGCATAGCAAAAGATGTAAATAACATCACACCTGCTAGTAAACTGTCTAAGACCATTACCAATACCATTTAAATGGAGATTCCAAAAACTTGATAAATCCATCTCTAACTTTTCTCATAAAAATGTCTTCAGCACCTCTGAAGTTTCCATCGATATTTTTTCTACGATATGTACGTTTACTTTTGTTTCTTTGTGGCATTTTTCTTTTTCCTTCTTGTATATTTACGTTTAGGTTTAACTGCATCTGCTACAAAACCCATAGTCCTTTTCTTTTTATCTAAAAGACTTTCTTCTTTTCCAAGAATAAATTCTGTAACATCATTCATAATTTTTAACATATTTTTCATTTTAACATCTCCTTATTTAAAAACCAAATACGACCCATAGAATCTTTAACTCTAAGGTCTCCATTCTTTTCCGTTCCTTCTACAAAAACTATATCATTCTCATATAAAGTCCCGTCAATAGTAGTTAAGGTGTTCTTAACTTTCATTTTCTTTTTCATAGTATTTACATCTCTTCATCTAAGCTTGTATTAGTACTATGCCAAGGATACATATCTCCCATTTTTTGAGCATCGGTTCCTATGAGAATTTCTTTTATATCATTAACAGATTTAGTAAGTTCATCCAAAGTCTCACGAATCTTTTTCAATTCTGGTTTTGGATTAGGTATTATAGGCTTCATGATTTGTCACCTACCTTCTCACGATACAACTTAGCGTCACTATCGTTACGCGCGTAGAATTTAGTTCCATCACTTAGAGTATATTTCTTATACCCTTCCCAATATGTTTTCTTTTTTTTACTCATATAACCTCCTGAGTTTTATTATTCTTCTGCTGGTTTATCAACTAAGTCTTCTTTTTTAGCTGCTTTTTCTTTTTTAATTTCTGCTATGAACTTCTTTTTCTTACCACCATCATATTCATACGCGTGACCTTCATCGATAAGTATCTGATTTACACTCTGTAATCCGTTATCGGTTTCCACGAAAACTTCGCCTAATACCCTACCAAACTTACCTGTTCCATGTGAAACAATCTTAAATGTTCCAGCTTCTAACAACTCTTTATTACGAGCTTTAGCTGCAAGTCCTTTTTTCTTTTCGTCTAAATCACGAGTCCTACTTTCCCAAGTATCGATACCCATATATCTGATTCTTTTTTTAATCTTTAAATCGAAACCTAAATCGATATACGCATCGATTGTATCTCCATCTAAAACTTTTACTAATGTTGCATTATATTCAAATGACGCTGGTTTTTTTGCCATAACAATTCTCCGTTAAACTCTGATTCCAAGTTGTAATGCTACCTTCTTGTAGTTTGTAAAATTACACCTATTATTAAATAGGGATGTTAGCATATTTTGTGCTTCTGCGCTTGTAATCTTCTTTTGGTACACACTGTTTTCGTGTGTTACAACATCGCTTGAATCTGAAGAGTTTGCAATCTGATTGATGAATTTTTTTACTTCTTTAAATTTAAGAAAGTACTCATAACCATTTCTAAATCCTTTACTATTATCACATAGTATTGTGTAGTTATCGAAATCCGAATATTTACTTTTTTCCATTTTTAGCCTTCTCCTTTATATAGTTCTCTTGCTATTTGTTTTACTTGTTCGTCCTGAATCAGTACTGCCTCTATTTCTGTAGCTAACATTTCTCTAGCTGATTTAGAACTCATATTGAATTGACTATCTTTATGCCTATCCAAAACTTTTAATATTATATGTTTCATTTACTTTCTCCATACCTTTTAGTTAAATTTTTTTGGCGGCCGGAGAAAGGAATAAAAACCGACCGCCAGAAGTGGTGACCACTACAGTCACCACTCACACAGAGAGAAACCTATGACATTGAATCCTCAATCTCTTCCTCATTGAATAAGTCCTCAGAAGAACCATCAGAGACATACTTCTGAACCATCTGCTTCACATAAGTTCTTTCAGACTCAAGCCCCCCATCATCAGAAAACTGAGGATAGACAGTTACTTCAGCCGCCTCATCTAATCCGAAACCATCAAAGAGTAGTCCAGCAATCTCAACAGAAGTACGAGTAAGCAATCTCAACAGAAGTACGAGTAGAAATGCCAGAGGACAATCTACCAGCCTCAGACTTTGACTCATTACGAGTTGAAGAAGCAATCTCAGCAACAGACTTTAGTAAGTCAGAATCAACATGTGGGAACATATAGTTCAACAACCCATGCTCTTCATCAGAAGTCAAAACATCCATCTCAACAATAATGAATCTATCCATTAGAGCCTTATCCATAACTCTAGTAGAAGTGTACTCATTACCAACATTAGCAGTAGCAACGAAAGTCACACCCTCAGCCACATTGATAGTTTCTTGACCTTCACCCTCATCTAATCTAAGGTATCTTTGACCACTATCTAAAACAGTCATTAAGATATTCCAAGCATCAGGATGAGCCCTACTTAACTCATCTAACAGAATAACAGCGTTAGGAGTTTGAATGGCCTTAACAAACAGAGCCTCAGAAAAGTAAGTACCCTTCTTCTTATCGAAGTGAGTATTACCAATCAAAGTGGCCCGAGGGTCTTGTGTCGCACCTAAGTTGAAGTAGAAGTCCGGCCTATCTAACGAATTGACCAACGACTTAGCAGCCATTGTCTTACCACATCCGGCAGGACCTGTCATTAAAATATTCTTACCACGAACAGCACTTCTAATAAGATACTTCCACTTCAACTCTTTCATTACCAAACCTTTAGGTTTTAAGTCATATGAAGAGTGAATGAAGTTCATAACTTCTGCATGGTCAGTAGGAACGTCAACAGAGGAAACATCAATGACTGGAGCCGAAAGTGATTCGAACTCAGACATTGGAACCGCCCACCAATACTTGCGGCCTGATTTGTTTACCCTACGTTCAAGAGCGTTACCATTCATAAAGGCTTTCTTACGAGCGCCTGTTGTGATATCGGAGGTAAATTTATTACCATCCTTATCAAAAGCATTATATCGGTTACCCGACTTTTCTATTTTTACGATTATTTTATCCATATCGTTTTTTCCTTTTTTTATTGTTTCTAAATCTCTCATCATTTACTCCTAAAGCTACGAAAGAAATGCAATACGAGTCAAGCTTTTTTTTCACTTTTTTTAACTTTTTTTTCAAGTCAACCTCTTGAATATCTTTACAATATCTTTAACTACCTGCTTATGTTCACCATCCCAAGGTGTAGTTCGTCTACACTTTTCAACATGCTTTTTGATAAGTTTCTCAATATCATTATGAGCTGGTTTGAAATAAGCAATCATACTCATTTTATTAACCACATTAGAGTCATAAATAACATCGGTATTGAAACTATAATAGCAATACAGGTTTCTAATAGTGTAAATGGTTTTTTCATAATATCTCCTATTTCTTTAAAAACGCTTTGTTCATTGTTTTAGCCACAGGAAGAACTGAAGTCACATCGATGAACTCAGCATCATTCCCATACATTCTTTTGAAAGTTCTGGTACTTCTTTCCATATCATACTCATCGCCGATAAAGTAACTAAGAACCTTAACACCTCTATCACGAATCATCTTAACCATTTTGTTAGTGTGGTCAATAGCGGTGTCGTGATGATAATCAATGTCATCATTACCGAACATCGGCATTCCATCTGAGAAGTTAAGGAAGTAAGAATCCTTATCTTTACTAGCAGGCTCAATCTCTTTCATAACAGCCTCAAAACACAAACCTTCAGGAGTGGTACCTGAGGGATGTAGTAGATTGAAAATATTTTTTACTTTACTAATCTTATCAACTCTCGAATCATAAGCAACCAACATCAATGGGTAGTTCTTATCACTTCTTCTTCTGTAACCACTACCTGAACTCTGAGTGCTTCTGTAAGAGATTACCAAATCAACATTGTTAATCATTGAACAAGCCTTAGCGATGGCCGCCACACAAGTCTGAGTATTCAACCACTTTCTACCACTCATAGAACCACTAGCATCAACTGAGATGTGTAAGAAAGCATCTGAGTAAGACTCAACAAAAGTAGAGTTGAAGACTCTTTCATTACCAAAACCTAACTCAGCAATCAATCTCTTATCGATACGACCACTATCTAATCTAGTCCACTTAGTCTCACGAGACTCACCACGAACCTGAAGTTTTCTACCTAAGATAGTACCTTTAACTAAACCATCATTGATAGCTTTCTGATTTTCTTCCATACTACCCCAAGTGTAATCTGGTCTGTAAATCATCGAAACAGTATCAGACTCAGCCAGAGCTTTGTTGAACTTCTTAACCAATAGAACCTTAGTAGGAGTTTTCTTACCACTCCATCTATCTGTCATATCTTTAGCCACATCAACATAACTCATTCCAGCAGACTCAACAGCATCCATTGAAGCCTTATCTTTTTTGGAAAGAGCTTTTTTAGAAATGTCGCCATCCATAAATTTCTTCTGTTTGTTGATGGCGTTTTGTAATTGTTTTTTCTGATTGTCGGTTAACTCAGGCTTACTACCATCGGAACCACCATCATCGGAACCATCTCCATCGACAGACTCACCATTACCATCAGAATCTCCATCACCTTTTTGAACTGAAACCTCACCTGTTTCCTCATCTTCTTTTTCAACACCATCAGGAAAGTTTTCTAATAAAATGTGAAAAACATCAAGAGCAATATTGAAAGCCTCTTCAGTAGAGTTTAGACTCTTAACATTACTGAAGATAAGTTTTCTGATTTTTCTCAAATCAGGTAAAGCATCTAAATCAGAATTTTTGTTAGTAAGGTTAATGATTCTGAATATGTATGAGTCCCAATCTGAAGAAGTATATTCTGAAGATTTGAGAGCTTTGTCAATAACTTTAGAGTGAAAGTATTTGTCATACAAAGAATGATAGTAACCTTTGTAGCCAGGCGAATGAGTAAAAACAAAGTAGTCAATCCTTCTGTCCTCAACATAGTTGAGTAAATCTTTAACCATTGAAACTACCTCATACTTCTGATAACCTTTAGCCTCAGCCCTATTGTAGTATTCAGTAGGAATATGATTCTCTAAACCTTTTAGAAAGTCAAAGTCAGAAAGTTTGATGTGACTACCTTCGTGAAGAGCCAAACCAACAGTTGAATCGAATAGTTTGTCATCTAACTTAGAAGAGATAACAACCGACTTACCATCAGTATAACTATCTCCGTTAGCTTTGAAAGTAACTTTGATATCTGATTCACCAGTTACGATGGAAACAAAGTTACTGATAGCTCTTCTATAAGAAGCTAGAGCAACTAAGTCAACACCCTTCTTTACTGGTTCATCATCAAAGATTGAGGAGTTGTTATCCCAACCATTGTCCAACCAAAAAGAAGAGTAATTGTTTTTGTTACTCAAAGACTTAGCAGAGTATTTTTCTCTGAGAGCCATTGGATTGAAATTTTTAAGTTTTTTATCGTTCATATATTTCCTAATTCTTACTCCTAAAGCTACGAAAGAAATGCAATACGAGTCAAGACCTTTTTTGTGTTTTTTTGATTTTTTTTGTTTTCATACATTGTGAATGAGTAACTAGCGTTGTCGGTTCCTAAAACAAAAACAAACAAAACTAATCTAAATATCTTCCTCATTACCCCTAAAGCTACAAAAGAAATGCAATACACAATTATTTCTTCAACTTTTTTTCAATCTGATTTATATAACCATTTATCTTCTTTAAAGCTGTAGGGTTTTTGGTAATACTTCTTTTCTTCAATAACTTACCCAAAGCTTTCTGTAGTTCCATTGTGGATAGTCCTTTCATAGACTTCCTATAGTAAAGGTGTTCTAATGCTTCGTCTTCAGCCTCAGCTCCTCTGACTCCAGCTACAGATGTTACCTGTTCTACCTCACCTTCAATCTCATTTATCTCTTCTATCTCTTCCCATACTGTAGACTCCCACAACGCATCTAAATCTATATCTGTGGTGTCCGCATCCCCCAATAGGAAACTACTGACCAGTAAACTCAATAGGAGTTTCTGCCAACTCAAAATTCGTAGAGTCATATGTGTAATACCATATCTCATTATTTTTTCTCCTATGAAAGATTGCTGGTTCACCAACAGCAGTTAAATCAAACTGCCATTCGTTATCTTCATTAGGTATTCCTAAATCTAAAGTTATTTTGATATTTCTAGTCCTACCAAATATAGTTAACGGATGATAAGGCCAAGCTTCGTTTCCATCTTCCAATACTCTATCATTAGCGTATGATTCACATCCAGCCCATATCTGATTTACTATAGATTGTTCAGCTCTTAGTTCAGCCTTATCAAGTACATTACTCATTTTAGGTATAGCTACAGAAGCTAGTATACCCAATATCACCATTACCATTATCAACTCAACAAGACTGAAACCATTTTGTGTTTTGTCTTTAAGATAATTTATCATTGTACATCAGGCCTATACACTTTGTATTGAGGTTGGTAAGGTGGATTATCAAATCCTATTTCACCATTCTCTTTGTTATAAGTCCACACCGCGAGACTATCTTCTTTTCGTCTATGTACGATAGCATTTGGATACTCATCACTTTTATCAGCAGTAAATATCCAATCACTATCATCCATTTCTGATATGTGAACAGTGCCAGTCTTGTCATAAGATGCTGGTACTTTATTCAGAGCATCAAATGGATTATCAGGCCACTCCATAATTCCATCTTCAATGAATCGTTCATGTGAGTAAGTATCTAAAGCAGCTACCATATTAACGAGAACCCCTTGTTCAGAAGCTGCTTCAGATTGTCTTACAACATTAGCAAATCTTGGAACGGATACAGCGGCTAGTATTCCGATGATAACCATCACCATTATTAGCTCAATCAGAGTGAATCCTATTCCGATGATAACCATCACCATTATTAGCTCAATCAGAGTGAATCCATTTTTACTCATTAGTCAATGCCTCTCTACCAAGAAGATATCCTGTAGTGTCAGCATCTGTACCAGTATTAATACCTTTATCATACTCCCACTTAAACCTAGTATTATCAGAACGCTGGTGAGTGATGTAAGCAGGATCTCCATCTACGAAAGTCCACTCTTGGTCTGAGTCAGCCCATGTTCCATCCTCTGTATAGGTTTGTGGTTTTTCACTAAGTGCTTCAAATGGATTATCTGGCCATATTCTTCTACCACTATCTAATAGTTTATGGATAGCATAGTTTTCAAGAGCCGCTCTAACATTTGATATTACAGCATCCTCTGATGCCTGTTCTGCATTCTCAATCGTATCCAAATATCTTGGAATAGCTACAGCTGCTAATACACCTAATATTATCATTACCATAATAAGTTCTATTAAGGTAAATCCGTTTTTGTTTTTCTTCATGTTATACTCCTATTGTATTGTTATTAATTAAGGTACTAAAATTCTATGTAGTCTTGCTGGGTTTTCCATATCAGCTACAACTAATGCTGGTGGTTCAGCAAGTGTTCCTGTTCCACTACCAGGTATTACAAGGTAAACATATCCACCATCCTGATAAGGTGATGGCATCATTCTCGTTCCAAACTGAACTCTGTATTCTACATTAGCAAAAGGTTCTACATCATCGTAACCGATATCAGAACTTTCGTTGATAATACCAGCTTCTAATGCATCCTCATCTGTAGATGAACCAGCAAACACATATACAAAATATGTTCCTAAGTCATCCTCTATCGATAATAGATTAGGTAATGTATTCTTAGTCCACTCATCTAAAGCATCTGCAGTTTGTTGACCATCTCCTAAATCAACACCACCAACTTTAACGTTGTACTTTGTCTGACCAGGAAATCTTCCACGACCTTCTGATTCTAATGTACTCATATAATGATTGTTAGCAGCTGCTAGTATCTTATCTATGTTAGCTAAAGTCTTTTTCTCTTTAGCAGCTTCACCAATACCAGCAAACTTTGGAGCAGCTGTGGTAGCTAGTGTAGCCATCATAGCAGTTGTAACAGCAAACTCAGCGAGTGAGTTTCCTTTTGTACTCTTTAGTTTCTTTACTATTTTTTTAAATATTTCAATTATGTTTTTAAACATTTGGGTTCTCCGTTTCTATGTTATTTATACCTATATATAACAAAAACCATACCAAACTATACCATTTTAGAAAATTTTTTTTATTTTGTATTATTGTTGAACTTAGAGGTACGCATAAAAAAACACCCTTTCAGGTGCTTTTTATAATGTAACATTTTGATGTATCGATTTGTTACTCTGTATCATATTTGGACAAATCCAAATTTGGTAGAGGTTTTTCTATCTTCAAATCTTTTAGTTTGGAATTAGCTACTACCAATTTAGAACCACCTACCACTTTACCATTTACGACATGGTAGATAAAGAATACAGTCTTCCACATACCGACTCTTACGATACGGCCGGGCGAACCATCAACTTCTACCACATCATCTTCGTGATAGTCGTTTCCTAAAAATACCATAAGGCCTGATACGGCCTCTTGTATTGTACTTTGAAATAATAACGCTATTATTCCTGTTACAAATAACCAACCATATTCACCGATAAGGCTTTCTATTGCTGTGTTATCCACTTTAGTCTCCACTATTTTTACACTTTATTTAAGCGTAACCTCAGATACAATAATAAATATAATATATAATTTTATGAAATGTGTTTTTTAGATAAGTTTTTTAAAAAACATCCTCCGCTAAAACATCGTCTATGGAACCTTTGATGTCTTTATTACTGATGTCTAACTCTCCATCCATATCTGCTTTCCAAGTTTCTTTTTTGGAACCATCATAG
>LUMH01000146.1_pt1 | contig 14167 bp, 9 predicted proteins | sample 730001 | NCBI WGS metagenome assembly LUMH01 (sample SAMN03860268, study PRJNA289734) | marine metagenome | biome: seawater column; feature: ocean; material: water; isolation source: Red Sea water column Station 34 - depth 25m | place: Saudi Arabia: Red Sea | collected 2011-10-15 | depth 25 m
GAGATGAGGCGATTGTGGAGTTCCATTTCATGATCGAGGTTACCAGAGTTCCGGGTTGGGGAGTGTCTTCTTCGATATCTGATTTGGAGATAGATGCGAATGGTTCTACCATCCAAATAGAGATTATGCAGATGGGGAACAATCCTAGCATACCATTCGTTTCACCTTACATCACCGGACAAAAAGGATGGTTAATCGAAGATTTACCACAACTTCCCGAAGTGATTCCAGGAGATTCTACAATGCTGGAAATCAACGTAACACCATCAGAAACTGCTAGTCCTGGAAGATCTGTAGAGTTACATGTAAGAGTTAGAGACGGCGATTCTGCTGGTTTGACAGAAATTACAATGCCACTTAGAGTATCTGCGGTCCAGAACTTCTCTATCGAGTCTCATGGTTCTTGGGCGGTTTCCAGTCATGGGGGTCAACCTCCCGCGATGGTATCAAACACAGGAAATTCACCTACGACCATCGACTTCCATATAGAAGGAGTCCCAGATGGATGGGAGGCTAGTGAGGGCATGCAAATTGTACTCGCACTGGGGGAAAAAAGAGGGATTCCAATTGATCTGGTTCCAGAAGAAGGTTGGACTGGACCTTCCGAGACAGTTAGGATAGTAGCAGAAGATGCGAGTGGCAATGAAAGAGAAATCGAACTTGAAGTCCACTATTCCGAGTTCTCCTGGGCTAGCTCTCCATACATCTTTGCTCAGAGTGGGGATGACGCCACCATAAACATCCATGGAACTGACGAAAGTACCGAAGTTCTTGACAGAGGCAGTAGACTAGAGTGGAGCGAGATGGGTTGGTTGCTGCCAATTGATGAGGCGGCCAATGGAACTCTGTCCATAGAAGGCGAGGAACTGAGATATTTCCTATCCTCGGAGTATTCCGAATCTAGAGTGGTCTTATGTTCCATAACAGGGGATTTCGACGACATGGGGGCTACGTGCTCCGTAGGGAACGGAACCATGGGCTTTGATTTCCAAATATTACTAATTTCGGATGAGGGTTCTGTTCTAGACTACTTCTACGGTAGTCTCGAGTCGAATGAGTCTGCGCAGCAGATAAACCTGAGTGGAACCGAATGGAAACCCCTACCAGGGGAAAGGAGCATTGTAATCAGGGTTCTAGACGAGAAAGGATTGTTGATTGGAGACTTTGAGAGAGAGTTTGATGTTAGGAGGAGCGACTGGAATGTGGGAATCGGAGAAGTTGAATTGGTCGGAGAGGGTGCAGGGCAGCAGGTCAGCGTTCCCACAAAGAGACTCAACGAAAATCTACTATCCAATGCAGATTGTATAATCTCCCTTAGTGCTCAAGGAAGTTCTGGGAGCCACTATTCTGAGCATATTGTCGACATGACACAGGCCTTCGTTCCCGCTCCCAAGTTCGATCGGCCCGATGTAGAAGACTCAGCAGAACTTGTCGTAACCATTAGCTGCTCTTTCCCTTGGGATATCGATTCGGATCCAAGTGATGATCAGAAAACAATAGTACTCAGTGGAGGTTCTTCCCTAGAGGATAGAGTTGACGAACTGGGGACGGGTCTTCTTGCTGCTATTCTTGTAGTCGGCACTTACCTTGGTTTGTCTTGGATTATGAGCAACCGCCGGGAGTCCGAGAGGATGATGGAAATGGCCCAAGCTGCAATAGACGAGAGGATTGCTGAGAAGCAATCTGCGCCCTTGATTGAGGAAAATGAGCCCGAAGGAGTTGAAGAGCCCGAATCAAGTGATGATGACGAGGTAGAAGTCGTTCAGAGTAAATCAGAAGAGGGTGACGAGTACGACGAGAGGCTCAGAAGGCTTCTTGACAGATAGGCAACAGTGTGTGCCATGGGAAGTTACATTCCGCCTTCTTCCTTCCATACTTTCGATCCGATAAGGAACAGTCCTGATTCGATAGTAAACGGAATCATCTCTTCTATGTCTGGGAATCATGGAGAGTTACTCCTTTCAGCAGCAGGAATAGAAGAGGTAGCGGGCCTAAAGGAGGGGGAAGATTCCCCACTTGACAAGGCAACACTGCTATTCATCTCTGTTCTCGACTGGCAAGATGACTGGAGCGTTCCCCGATCTCTTGATGGAGGGCACTCAAGAGAGAGGCTAGGGAGGTTCCCCAGTGATGATGGCAATGCGATAGAGTATCTCCTCCGCTACACGAAAGAGGGAGAAGGGTCTGATCTTCACCGCCTATTGGAGAAGCTATGCAGAGGCCTGAATGAAGATTCATTCGGACATTCTGGATTCAATGAGGGCTCCGCAGGAATCGAGATGCTCGGCTGGCTTGATGGAGAAGATATCTCCAAAATTAGGAGGGAGATTGAGAAGGGAGCTTGGTCGGTCAAGGCCGATGAGCCGCTAGATGGGGGAGTGCAGGATGCATTCAGGCATCTTCTTGTATTTCTCAGAGCGGCTGTCAAAAGGAAATGCGGGATTCTGATGAGAAGGCATTCCTAGGTCCTGATGCGCATCTCTCTGAGCTCTTCGTAGATCATTGTTGATTCTTCCAGGACTGAATACAGGTGTTCGCTCAACTCACCTACCTTTGGAGATGGAGGGGAAAATCCTGAGGATTTCCATACCGAATCATACCAGTATTTGCCCCACAAGCCGTCACAACTCCTTGGTCCTGGATCCCAAGATAGCATTCTCTGGGAGAATGGAATGCCGATAGATTCGCACAGTACCGAGAGGATTGATTCGGGATCTTCCAAGACGTCTTCCGAATCGATAACAGGAGGTATTTCCCCGGAACTATTGATTACATGCCTGAAGATTGTTAGTTGCTGTGGAAGGCCTGTCGAAAGCAGATCAATACAGTCGGTAACCTTGGAAAGGGATAGGAGAACGTCCCGAGGGTTTCTGATCAAGAAGCAGTTCTTGAAATCATCAATCCAAGAAATGTCAGAGTCCTTGGGTATGTGATGACACATGTGCTTCTGGTACCAAATTTGCTTTTCATCGGGAATCGGACCAGTGAGTGTTGTGATTAACTTTCCCAAATCGGTCTCATATTTCTCAATTACCTCCTCCGCGCCGGGATGGGGAGTCCTGCTGTTGAGGAGGAAAGATGCATAGAGAGGTTCATCGGTTGCATGGCAGTCAAATCTATTTTCGAATGAGTACATCAGTGCAGTTGAGATATTGCGGGGCCCAGACCACATCGCGATCCTAGTTCTATCCAAGCGAGTTACCTCATTACTAGTTCTTGATACAGTTGTTGGATCCTTTCGCATACCCTCCCTCTTGATCCTTGCCCGATCACAGTACCATCAAAAGAAATTACGGGAGTCAAACCTGCGAATGTCCCGGTCACGAAAGCCTCGTCTGCCAAATGTACGTCCTCAAATGTGAAATTTCCCAGAGTGTATGGGATTCCGTGAGAATCGCAAATTTCCAAGACCTTGCGCCTAGTAATACCATCTAAGCAGTATTCCCCCGTTGAAGTCCAAACTACGCCATCCCTTACCATGAAGAAGTGTGTCGAGTTACAGGTTGATACAAACCCGTTTGGATCCAGCATCAAACCCTCCTCCCCCCCTTTATTATCTGCCTCGATGCAAGCCGCAATGCAGTTGTGCTTGGAGAGACTGTTAATCCTAGGATTCTGAACCTCTGGGCCACTTCTCCTGATATCTACGGAGACAAGACTAATGCCGTCGATTGACCTTTTTTCGTTGGCCTTCTTGAATTCTGGGATGATGACGATTGTAGGTTTTGAAGAAATTACCCAAGGAGCCTGGTATGGAGTTGGCTTGAGGCCTCTTGAAACAATAAGCCTGAGATGGACGTTATCATGCATTTCGTTAGCAGAAATCACCCTGTTTATTTCTGACCTAATCTCATGCCTAGACCTCCCGGGGTCAAGGGAAATCTCCGATGCCCCGTGGAAAAGTCTGTCCAAATGTTCTTCGATAAACACTAGTTTTCCATCATGGAGCCTAAACGATTCCCAGACGCCATCTCCCAAAAGGAAGCCAGAGTCAAAAACCGAAACCTTCGCTTCTTTCCTTGGGAAGAGTTCCCCATTTACGGATATCAGTACATCCTCGTTTCTAGGATCATCCTCGTACTCATGTGTCCCCATCAAAGAGCCTCTCCAGTAAGCCGCTCGAACATACTAGCGTATAGTTCGGCCGTACTGGCAATAATGCTATCTGGTAGAGGGGGGATGGGGGGTTCGGGCGATCCAGATTGTCTTGCTTCGTATAGTGCCGAATGGTGTCCCGATTCGATGTAGTGTTTTCTTACTGACTCCTTGGAGAGCTGTACTATCTCTCCATCCTCATATGCATCGGCATCCCACCATCGATCCTCATCGAGAGTTCCAAAGGAGTCTATCAGAATAGGCTCTCGACCTTCCCCTAGAGCAAATTCCTTCTTACCGTCAACATGGATAAGTCCTCTCTTAGATGTCTCTCTATCGATTACCGAATCCACCTCTAGGACAATCGCTAGAATTGCGTCAAGCTCTGCTGGATCCAAATTTGAAATCTCTAATGCCTCCTCCCTATCCAGATTCCTATCGAACTTTTCGAACTTAGTGGAGACTTCAAGGAACGGCTCTGGAAGCCGGACTCCCTCATCAAGCACCTCTCCTGCTTCGAATCCGAAGTCCTCAGACTTTACCTCCCCCCTCTGGTATCGCCTCCATGCGGTACCTGCCAGATAATGGCGACAGATTACTTCTAGTGGGACGAAGAAGTTCTCTGCATCTCTGGGAATGGCACCAGGTTCTCTGATCACGTCAAAACGTCTCGCTAGAACTCTGTCTGGAGCATTCATCTCTATGACGTGAGTCTTGCAAATTCCTTCATCCTCAATCAGACCGAACCAATGACAAGATGCCCTATTCAATGACTCCCCCTTCCTCGGAATCAAACTAGGAATGACTTGGTCGAAGACTGATATCTGATCCGTGTATCTGAACTCGATGATATCGGGATCATCCGTGCTCCAAACCTGTTTTACCTTGCCACTGTACAATAATTCAGTCATGAACCAACCCGAACAAAGTTCGGACATCAATATTGCCCAATGAGTCTCTGTGTCAAATTTTTCTTAGTAGACTAGACTAAATCCTCCCAGCCCAGCGAGAGGGCGGGTATTGTGGCATCGGAAGCGTCTCTCTGGAGTGGCCCTAAGGGCAAGCGTAGTGCAGATTTACTAATCGCATTCGTACTAATTGCCCTTCTTTTCTCACTTGGAGAGGTTTCTGCTCAAGAGGTTAGGAGTGGATGGGAAGTAGTCGACAGCGGGACTGAGGAGAACCTGTACACTGCAGAGTACCTAGATGGCGAGATTTGGGCATTCGGATCTGGAGGAACGATGATCAGGAGTATCGATGAAGGAAGAACTTGGTCTGAATCTGGGATATCAGTTAGCCAAGATCTAACTTCTTCTGATTCGAGTTACGAATCAATAATCGTGACAGGAAATAGCGGTACGGTCCTGTTGATGAATGAAGGCGTCTGGATGGATATAAGTTCTGATCAATTCGGCGATATCAAGGACGTTGCCCTCACTGGGAATGACAGTTTTGTTGTCATTGGGCAAGATGAAGTCTGGACTTGCACAGTGACAGTGGAATGGGACACTGAATGCGATTCAGCAATTGAAGGAGAGGGGATAAATTATCTCAGTGTATCATTCTTGGATTCAGAAAACGGAATTATTTCTGGAGAGAGCGGGGCAATAATTGCATCCTCCGATGGAGGCATTAGCTGGGAGTATAGAGATGCGCCAAGCGAGGTTTCAACGAAGGCAATTATCGATGTTGAATACTACAGTACGATTAGGGCATACGCGATCTCAGAAGAAGGGCACATTCTGAAGTCATCGAGAGAAGGCAATGTTCCCGTAGGTTTCGTCTGGAGCACGGTGGATATCGAAAGAGAATACCCCCCAGGAGGAGGGGAGGAGTTCGAATCTGGAGGTTCGAATCTGGACTTCGAAGTATCTGGGATGAAGGTTCTTGGACAATTCAAGTTCATGCTTTCTGGTCCGGGAGGCTATCTCTCCCTCAGTCTGGACGGGGGGAATATAGTCTCTCAGCAGATGATTCCAGTCTCGAATGAGACGGTGTTCAATGGATTTGCTATGCTGGACGGTTTCAGAGGGGTTGTCGTGGGAGATGAGGGGGTTGTACTCAGGACAGAGAACGCAGGATCGGAGGAGTTCGTCGGGTTCGAGGTGATTGACTTCAACGATTTCGGACAATTCGTCGACTACTCGAAGGAGAGATTGATGGATGGACTTGTAGCGACTGCTAAAATCGTAATTTTTGGAATTCTAATGGGTTTCTCTCTAGGAATAGTCCTTTCAATGCTGAAGACATCCCCAACTACACTCAAGAATGTCGCTCAGACCAATAGATTCCAGATTCTATTGATGTTCGTAGTTTCGCCATTGTGGTTAGCTTTCCAGATTCCCATCTCGGCGATTAAATCAACTGGATTGGGTAGAAAATTGAATCTTGGCAATCCTTTCAGCGGCGCATTAGATTACTGCAGAGGTAGATCCTCACAAATTGCGGCTAGTGAGCCACTGAACATTATCGCTATCCGTACAATCGGGGTAATTCTGATATTTTTCGGGGTTTATCGAATTCTCGATAATCTCGATGAGATTAGTGACCTAAACCTAGATGGTTGGGAACACATCTACTCTCCTATCGGGGCTCCTGGGGCAATGTTCTGGATTCTACTTGGCCTTGGAATAGCCATATTGGGGGGCATATTTTTCTCATGCAATGGAGACTTCTCCGTACGAGAAATTGAGTTCGGCAAGGCGAGTTTCTCCCTCGATCCATGGAGCATCAGGCCATTGAACACGATTGCAACGGTATACACGGACATTTTCAGAAACACGCCATTGCTCGTTCAGTTCATGTTCATACACTTCGGATTCGAGCTTGGAAGAAGATTGCAGGATCCCGGGCTAATGTTGTTCGACTTCGAATACCTAGATGGCAATTCCAACTTCATCACCGATATTTTCGTAGTTTACGAGACGAATCCCGAATCGCTGGCCTATGGTAGGCCGATTGGGGGGGTTCTCGAGGATAGGGCATACATCAGCGCGATTTTCGCTCTTGGTTTGAACTCCGGTGCATACCAGTGCGAGACCATCAGAGGGGCTATCGCTGCGATCCCCTCGGGGCAGATGGAAGCCGGCAGAAGTATTGGGCTAAATTACATGCAATCGATGAGGCTGGTAGTAATGCCCCAGGCTGTCAGGATCTGCATACCCCCACTAGGTAACGAGATGGTCAACCTGGTACTGAACTCTTCACTAGCTATGATAATCGGTTATGCTGAAATCACAAGGCAGGGGAAATTAATTGTCGCCACTACTTTCCAAGTTTTCTGGACTTGGGGCATGGTGCTGATCTCATACTTCCTGATTACATGGACCCTAGCGCTCTTCCTCAGGTACCTTGAGGAAAGAACTAGGATTCCTGGTTTAGGGATATCGGGAGGTGCTTGATTGTCAGAAATTATCCTCAGCGTTGAAGAGATGGAGAAGACGTATGTTGGAGGGGTCCATGCGGTCAGAGGAGTCTCATTCGAAGTGAAGGAAGGGGAGTCGTTGGCTATTATTGGCTCATCTGGGAGTGGCAAATCTACCGTACTTAGATGCATCAACCGTCTGATCGAGCCCACCCAAGGCGTCGTGAGGTTGAAGGGAGAAAGAATCAACACCCCTGCAGCTGATGTTAATGATGTTCGCTCTAGGATTGGTATGGTCTTCCAGTCTTTCGAGTTATTCTCTCACTTGAGGGTGATTGACAATGTTTCCCTTGGGCTAATTCATGTTAGGGGGATGAGCAAGGAGGACGCTATCGACCATGCCAGCAGTGTTCTTGAGAGGGTCGATATGCTCGATAGGATTGATGCCTATCCCGGAAACCTATCTGGTGGCCAGAAGCAGAGGGTGGCTATCGCAAGGGCACTCGCGATGAAGCCAGAGGTCATGCTCTTTGACGAGCCCACCAGTGCCCTAGACCCAGAACTAATCGGTTCCGTTCTTGAGACCATACAGGGTTTGGCTGAGGAAGGGATGACCATGGTAGTGGTCACCCATGAGATAGGATTCGCCAGAGACGTTGCTGATCGTGTGATATACATGGATCAGGGCCTTATTGCAGAGGAGGGTGAATCATCCATAATCGATAATCCGAAAACGGATAGGATGAGAGATTTCCTCTCTAGCATAAATGACTGAGACTAGCAGACTGACACAGCTTCCCATATGTCGTTTGAATTGCTGGTACTGTAATCGTAGTACGAGGTGTCTGATATCTGCGATTCTCCTTGTGTGACGGTTACTGTGAACGAATAGCACCCATAGTCACCAGCGGAGTCGAACTCGTCACGAGGGACGTACTTTCCGAAGGTTGAATCGAAGACAGACCCTTCCATCGCGAATTCTGATCCGTATTCTCCCCAAGTTCCTGATCCAGTTCCGAAAATCCCTCCCTTGGAGTCCCATGATGCTTCTGTGTTGCTTACCGAGATTGTGGGATAGGCTATTGCAACATCATCCCCCTCCATGAGAACGGCCTCCACAGTGTAGTCGGCGAAGGGCATCCTTGCAGGCTTGTCTGCACCGGTGTCGAGTCCGGACCAACCTGACATGACTACTCCAACCAGGCAGTTATCCGCATCGCCGCTGCACCGATCTGGATCCTCCTTGACGACTCCAGATGCGAGGCCTTCAACACCTGTGATATCCCTCGAGAGGGCATCTGCTCCGGTCCACTGGGTTGTATCCCAAGTAATCTGGCTGTAAGTTAGATCTCTGGTTGAACTATCTCCATCTATGGTCAGCTCCAATGTGTAAGGCGAGTCTGGGAGGGCATTCGTGGAATAGAAATCGCCGACTAATATGGTGATCTCGCCCTCTCCCTTCCCGCTGTCTATGGAGAAGTTTGCAGTAGACGACCATACTTGTTGCCCAGATTGAAGGATGACTATGGAAGCCTCCATGTCCCTGTCTGAGATAGTGTTCTGGAGGACCTTGATGGTAATCGACTCGCCATCCTCGCTGTACTCAACCTGCCCGACCGAAAGTTCGCCTTCTAGCAAGGCCCCTAGAATCAGTGGGAGGATTAGCATCATTGTGTAGGAGATTGCTACTACTGAGGATGCTACAGCGCTAGTCCCTGACAGTGCAAAACCAGAGCTGGAAATGGAGAATACGCCCAATCTCCACAAAACTACAGCTAGAGAGGACAGGAACACAACGGCCATGACCAATGAAGTTCCAATTACGGGGATAGTTAGTTCATCTCCTGGAAGGTAGACGAGGAGAATTCGAGCTATTAACACCGGAATAATCCCGAAAAGCGCGACTGTCTTCAGGGCCTCTCCCACTCCAACATTGCTTGTCTGTGGGGTGTAATCATCTGCTGAAAGAACCGTTTGGCTGGGGTTCTGCTCTGCAGCCTTCTCCAGCAGTCCACCCTCACTCATGCATTCTCCCTCTTACATTCTAGCCATAGTGGTAGTTATCAATCCGTTGCCTGATGGCTCTTGGAAGGGGCGCATCTAAAAAAGACGGTTGTCCGACGGGATGACATTCCCGTCATCGTCCACAGAAACATGGTTTTCATTGGTCCTTCGGCCGATGGCCGCACCAGCCAGTGCCGCCATCATGGCAGTCCCCACTAGTTCGAATCCCGGCAGGTATACGCCTCTGATGTAGATGGTCATCACCTGTATCTGATAGTTGGGGACACCTTCGGATCTGACCGAGTACTCGGAAGTCGCCTTGAACTGCAGTGAGAAGTACTTGTCTGTCCAGCCTTGATTCTTGGGCGTCCTCATCTGCACCCTGAACTTCTCCGGCGGAGCAAGGGAGTCGATCTCCTGGGATATCAGAGGTAGGCTGAGCTGGAAGCCCTCGTCAACCATCTCGTCGTAATTCTGTATCTCAACGTTGAATTTGTCCCTGGCGTTTCCATCGTTGTAAACGTCGAAGACCAAAGTGTAGTCGACCTTAGGCCTGAGTTGGATGAAGGCCAATTCGGCTCCGACCCTGAGTCTGCTGAATTGCTTGAACACGGTCATCACCTTGGCTTCTGTTGGAGAAGTAGCCGCAGTGACAGGAGCTCCATTCCACTGAGTCACAGTAGCGGTAATCGTTACCACTTGCTGACCCTCTGGTTGCCTCAGATCTGCTCTAGCGGCCACTTGGAATGATGTGTCTCCCGGAGGTACTGTTGCTGAACCTGGGCCCGCGACTGAGATGATTCCCTGTTGATACGTGAGATCGACCTTTTCTGAGAAGGTAGTCGGATTGGTGAGTGTGCAGTATATGATCGTGGACCTCAGGGCCCCAGGATAAACCTCGATAGGAGCTGGTTGGTCACAGGTAAGCGAAACATCGGGCGAGGTCTGGGCTTGTACTGCTGCTACTCCTGACCATAGGCTCAGGAAATAGACGGCCATAATCATCAGCGGCACTCTAATCGATGCACTCATCACAAAATCCTCTGCTTGAACCGTATTTGAGGCTTCGCCCGAGACGGGCGTGAAATACGTCATTATCTGGGGTGGCAATTGATGGTGGACCCGACCGGATTTGAACCGATGACCACTCGGTTATGAGCCGAGCGCTCTAACCAACTGAGCTACGGGTCCCCGTGATACTCGTCCGAGAATGACGAAATGAACCTTATCTATGGGATAATGGTAATTCATAGGCAAGCAAGTGTTCAAAACTAAACCTAGTGTAATGGTTTATGCCTAGGTTCCACCTCGGAAGCCTGAGTGAAACTATGGAAAACAACGGAAAAATTGCATTGAGTGTTGGAGTAATCCTTCTTCTTCTGAACGTCGGAGTCGGCGTATCCGGGGTTCTGGACGGAGTTATTGAGGGTAACGTGGAGACTGCAGTAAAGGATGGTTACGATGGTTTGGACGATGATGGTAATCAGGATTACACGGCTGATTTCGATGACGAATGGATGAATGCTTCTTCGACGAAGGCATACTTCGCTAATTCGATATCAAATCTGGAAGAGGTTCTGGCCGAAACTTCGGCTCCCGAATACGAGAGGGTGGGGCCTTTCATCTACTACGAAAACACCACTAGAGAGGTCATTGAGTACGACTATGAAGAGGGCTCAATCACTTATTCCGGATACGAGACGTTCGAGTGGTGCGAAGATTGCACATGGGAAGGTCAGCAATCCGTATCTGGCGATACTGTCGTTAACCAGATCAACATCCTCTGGAACAATCAGAGAATAGTTGGGATGGGTTCTGGAATCGAGTATGGTGAGATTTTTGCCAAGGCAATGTTCGCTGCTCAGATGATTGAGTTCGACCTCTCGAACAGGGCTCCAAGCATGTGGGCCTCGGACGACATAGCAGCAATGGCAACCGCTGCAGGGGGAGGTAAATTCGGGAACATGAGTGCTGAATTGGCCATGGCAGCTGCCGCATATTCGGATCCTACGGGTCAGACCAATTTATGGACGATTACAGATGATCATGACCTAGCTCCAATCAAAAGCGCGTTTTACACAGCAAATGACGGATATGGGAACTGTATTGCTCTCACTTGCGATATAGGCCCAGTTCTGATAGCGGGAATGGGAGCCCCCAGTGAGACGGTTACGCCAACTCGGGCGGCTCTTCTTGGATACAGTAACTGGACCTCAGCACCTGAGGACACCGCTGCATTGGATTGGGCCATCTACTCGATGGCAGCGTCGAAATTCGTAGAGCATGGCGGTGGTGCTGAGATAAACTCCCAGACGCCTCAACTCAAGGAGAGGCTGAATGAAGTGAGTGGGTTGCTAATACCCGATCCGGGCACTCTCGATAACCTCCTATTCAACGAGAGCGTCGGCCTTCTCACATCCTTCGAGGTCGGTGGGATTCCGCTCCCCGGAATGGTGGTTGGACTCCTCCTGCCACTCCAGAGTGGCGACTACTTCGGCGCCATGACCACCTACAACCTCGACCTACTCAAGATTGCCAGCCTTGCGGATTACGTAGAGCCGTGGGTGGGGCTTGGCCTCACTGGAGAGCCGACTGAATTCGAACTGATCCTTACAGGGGGTTCTGGCACAATGGTGTCCAATGAATGGTGGCTAACGGCATTCGGCGACTATGACCCTCTAGGTGGCACGTACATTCCAATCGGCCTCAACAGGGCTGGTTTCGCAGGAATGGCAGAGCTAACGATGGAAAAGTCTGATTTCATCCTCAACGATCCTGAGATAGGGCTCAAGTCCTCGTTCCCAGGTCAGTTCATGTACGGTGAGCTCTCAGGTATGGCCCTTCCGGACTCCGAGGGGGTTTCTCACACGTGGGACGACGCTTATGTCGCGAACCTGTACGGGATTTCCGAGCAAGAGGCGAGTGCACTGAGAGACTGGGTGTCAGTCTTCTACTTCGACACGGTGATGCCCGTTCTGCTGAACTTCGTCACAGGGAACACGCCTTACTACTCCATGCCAGTAAGCAATTGGCTGTATGGCTGGGATGACGCAGTGAGCGCTTACTTCGGATTCGCGTCTTGGAACAGTCTAGAGACCAATGCTACATACTACGGTTCTGATGGCATCAGCACCGGAGACCGGTCCGTCTACAAGATGAGCACAAGAGGAGACACACTCGGACAGAGGATGGCTCAGGGCTACATCAACTCTGACGGGGATGGAATGTGCGACTATGACTACGACGCAAATGGCGAATTCATTGGATATGACCTCCCGTGCGAGGATGGGCAGGTGTACGGCATGACTGAGCACCTGACTTGGAGAGCCCCCCACAGGGAAGATGGGGCTAGTGGTCTGCTGTCAGCACATGCTGGCAACGATGATACCTCATTGATGGGCACCGTAGGTTCCTTGGCATCCCCCAATGACCCGTTCAACCTGAATGTTGCAGGATACGCCATTGCCACATCAGAGGTTGGCAGTATGGCCAACTACAAGGGAATAGAAATGGTCGAGCACACGGTCACAGTAGACCCATCCAATACCCAGATTCAGGGCAAGCTCGTCGGCTCTTCTACATACGTGGACGTAATGCCAGGCGCACTTCCATTGTATCTGGAGGCAGACATTGATCTGAAAGTGGAGCCGATTACTACGGCAATCATGTACGGGAAGGTGAAAGTTACATTCCACTTGGACACAAGAGGGCCTGGTTACCAAGACCCGGACTTTTCTGAGAACAGCACCGATACCATGCCAGTCTTCGAGATTAACACGTTCAGCGAAATCGGTGACGATGATGCTGATAGTTTCAAGGCTTCAGTGACTGACAACATGGGCACTTTCGGCTGGACGAACTTTGGAGGAGAGGCAGGGGCCCCGCTAAGCTATGTCCACATGGCGATAGCGGTGTTATATGTGGCATCGATAGCCTCGATTGGAGTCGGGGCGAGATCGATGATGAGCCTGGAAGAAGAGTGACGGCTTAGTTATCACACATACAGAAGCATTGAACCATGCCCCCCCGAAGTAGCACGTACGAGGGGATGGTTTGAGGCTAGGCCACATAGACAGAATCAGAGCGATTGCAGTCCTCTGTATGGTAGAGGTCCACACGGCTGCTATCGTCCCCCCTCAAGGGATAACGGTGGGCCACCCAGCGGCTTTCGTCGCCGCTGCTTTCGGAGGGATGGCCGCACCGCTTTTCGTCACAATTTCAGGATGGGGAATGTACAGGAGCGCGTCAAGAAGGGCCGAGGAGGGGCACACCTCGTACCAATGGGCGAGGTGGATTATCCCTAGGGTGGCCCTACTATGCCTCTGTCAACTCACTGTCAACATTTCCCTCAATGTGGAGAGGGGCGGGAGGTTCGAATGGCATACGCCAGGAGTACTCACCCTTCTGGCTATATCGGCCGTGATTTGCCCATTATTTGTCAGAACCAGTAAGTCCCTGAGGTCGCTGGCAATGCTAACGCTATGCGCCTCCCCCCTGATACTCGGAGTGAACGCAGGAGAGGACCTGAGTTGGTTCGAAAGAGTCGATGCTGCGAATGTAGAGGAGTGGGTTGCCAGGCTTCTCTGGAATGGGACTTACCCAGTCTTGCCTTGGATGTTCTTCGTGATACTGGGCACATTGCTCCATGACTTCGCCCGGGAGCCCAGAATCAGGGAGAGGGGCATAGTCCTGGGAGTCGTGGCA
>LUMH01000471.1_pt1 | contig 13785 bp, 16 predicted proteins | sample 730001 | NCBI WGS metagenome assembly LUMH01 (sample SAMN03860268, study PRJNA289734) | marine metagenome | biome: seawater column; feature: ocean; material: water; isolation source: Red Sea water column Station 34 - depth 25m | place: Saudi Arabia: Red Sea | collected 2011-10-15 | depth 25 m
GGATATATCAGAGCCATTTTTTACTACTCGTGTTTTAGAAGATGAAGATAGCTATACAGTAAACACAAAAACCATAGTTTTGAACCTTTCTGAGCATCCAATTAAAATTGAAAAACAAGAATTAAGGCATCTACAATCTGTAGTAGTGGCAAAATCGACAATTTATAATTTAAAACATGCGGTTCTTGTTGAACGTTTTGCGGAATATGATGATGAAGAAAACTTATTGGCCAAAGTACGTGAAGAGTGGCCTTCAGCCTTTGAAATTCGGGGAGAGGAGCGCCTAAGAGGTATAGGTCATTATATGTCGCCTAAAGTATGGCTAGGCCAGTTTGGATTCACAATGTACCACTCATCCACCGTACCATTAAACGTCGGTCTTCATCGCGAGCATGACTTTTGCCCGGTACCTGGTTTTAGAGAAGTACATACACAAATTATTGGCTTTGGAAAAATGCAGCAATGCCGAGAGCGTGATATAGAAACTCTTTATTTGGAAGAGCCAATGGCTCCTGGGACAACGCATAGGCCAATGTTTGATGAGGAGGGTAACTATCCCTGGCATCAATTTGAAACAATTACGCCTTCGATTTTTATGGCTGTTGAGATGCTGCCAGAAGGTGTGAACCCCCCATCTTTATAGGAAGAAATATGGAAAAAATTCTCTCAAACTCGATTGATTTTGAAGGCCCCTTTCCCGAGCAAAGGCGTAGATTACGTTTGGGTGTTGTTGGTGGCGGTCGAATTGCTCAAACCCAAGCTATGGCAGCACGAATGACGGGCAGGTGGGATGTAGTAGCCGGAGCACTTTCGTCCGATCCAATGCGATCAAAGGAGCGGGCAAATTTGTGGCATATAGATGAGGCACGAGCCTATCATGATTTTGATGAGATGGTGGAGAAAGAATTAAAGCGAAGTGATGGAGTCGATGCTGTCATGATCACCACTCCAAATAATATGCATTATCCTGCTGCGAAAGTATTTTTAGAATCTGGGATTGATGTGATTTGTGATAAACCGCTGACTAATACGATTGAAGAAGCAAAAGATCTTAAAAAAGTCGTAGACAAAAGTAACTGTGTTTTTGCCGTTTGTTATACTATGTCTTGCTATCCAATGATCAGACAGGCACAGGAAATCGTTAAATCTGGTGTCTTAGGTACTATCAATCAGATTCACGTTGAGTTCATGCAGGATTGGATGACGCCTGAGAATGCAGGAGATGCTCCACATGTAAAATGGCGTTTAGACCCTAAAATATCAGGGCCAACTTCGTGTGTAGGGGATATTGGAACACACGCAGCGCATTTAGCGCAATTTGTAAGTGGTTTAAAAATGGTTGAGTTGCGCGCTGACTTTCATGTTTGTGGGCATCCAAAGCCACTTGAAGATACTGTATTCATGACAACTAAATACGAGGGTGATATTCCTGGAACGCTTATGGCGACACGACAAGCTCCAGGAAATCGAGGGGGTCTTAGGTTGCGAATTTTTGGAAGTAAGGGTGGCCTGGAGTGGGACATGGAGAATGCAGAAACCCTCAAGCTGAATGTTTTTGGTCAGCCAGACCAGGTGTTAACCAGAGGTCATGGGCATGGTGTTTCAGCCCGCACTGAACGGTTTGTTAGAACAGGCCGTGGTTTCCCTGAAGGCTTGATTGAAGCTTGGGCAAACCTTTACACTGAATTCGCATTAGCTGTTTCGGCGCGAAAAGATGGGATAGAAGCTCCAAACGATTGGCTGGGTTACCCAAAAATTTCTGAGGGAGTTGAAGGTGTGAAATTTATTGAAGCGTCTGTAAGATCGAATCAAGAAAAAGCATGGGCTGTAATTGAATAATGTCATAAATTTTTAAATCTCACTTTACCAATTAAACACCTATGGCTCTGATAAAAGGGAAGTTTAATGTCTAAACAAAAAATTTATGACATGAGTTTTTCAAAAATTTTTCCCCTTTATGTAGCAAAAATTGAAAGAAAAGGCAGAACCGTCTTAGAGCTATACAGCGTGGTAGAGTGGCTTACTGGTTACACTAAAGAATTGCTTGAAGAAGCAATCAGAAAGGAAATAAGTTTAAAAGAATTTTTTGATGCAGCGCCCAATTTGAATGATAAACGAAGTTTAATTACAGGTATAATATGTGGAGTGCGGGTTGAGGAAATTAAAGAAGATTTAATGCGAGAGATCCGTTATTTAGATAAAGTGGTTGATGAGTTGGCAAAAGGTAAAAAACTCTCAGTAATCTTACGACAATAAAGCTAATATTTGAGAAAAATTTTAATTAGTTTGATCCTTACATAATATCTAGACATAAATTTTTTACCCAAAATCGTGAGGTATAATAATTGGAACTGAGAAGTTGGTCTTTGATTTTACTATTAGGATTTTTATGGGGTTCTAGTTTTTTATTTGTTGAACTTTTGCTAGAGGCGCTAACGGCATTTTCAATAGTTTACTTAAGAGTACTGATCGCGTCATTAATATTTCTTGTATTGTTAATCATAATTAGACCGAGATTTCAGCTCACAAAAGGCGTGATTTTAAGCCTTTTTGTTATGGCAATATTGAATAATATTTTGCCCTTTCTGTTGATTGCAATTGGCCAACAATCAACCACAGGAAGCCTGGCATCAATTTTAAATGCTAATACTTCGCTTCTAACCATATTACTGGCATCAATTTTGGTCCCTTCAGAAAAATTATCGTTCAATCGTTTGGTAGGTGTAGTAGTAGGTGTGCTCGGCGTTATAATTGCTGTTGGCTTTGAAAGTTTGTTTGATTTTTATGATGGTCGTTCAGGAAAGTACTTGATTTTGGCAGCTACAGTTTCATATGCTTTCGCTGGCATATGGGGCAGAATAAAACTGAGCCAGGTACCGCCAATTATCTCTGCCTCAGGTATGCTAATCATGAGCACCGTTGTAATGACACCGTTTGCTTTTTTCTATCGATCTGAAGAAATTTTGAGTTTGAACTTAAATATTTTTGTTCTTGCTACTGCTTTTGCATTGTTATGCTCAGTGGCAGCTTACTTTATTTATTTTAAAATTCTTGAGGGAACCGGTGCCGGAAATCTTTTGCTCTGTACAATAATAATCCCACCCTCAGCTATTATTTTGAATGCGATATTTTTGAGTGAAGCTATTTCTTATTCTGAGTTACTTGGATTATTGCTTATTGTCTTTGGACTGTTGATTTTAGATGGTCGTATTCTGAAAGTAATTTTAGATCAAACACCTAAATAAATCTGAGTTTTTATTTTTAGAAAAGATTTCGATTGCAAAGCTTTTAGTGCTGATCTAAGCGCGTATCTGTTAAAAAAAAGAATGGCGCGGTGTTATGAATATCGAGGCACTACTTATTGCGGAAAACCCAATTCCTTCACACGCACTTGCAGCAATCACAGCACTAGTTTTAGGAATTATTCAACTTACAAGAAGAAAAGGAACGACTCTCCATAAGTATGTTGGCTACGTCTGGGTGCTTTTGATGCTTTATGTTTCATTCAGTAGTTTTTTCATACATGATTTGAGGCTAATAGGTCCTTTTTCACCAATACATTTTCTATCAGTATTTACCATTGGGTCAGTTATTTACGCCATTATCATGATAAGACGTGGTGAAATCACTAAACATAAAAGAACAATGACTTTGCTATTTTATCTAGGTTTGGTTTTGACAGGTGCTTTTACTCTGTTGCCTAATCGTATCATGTTTACAGTTCTATTTGGATAATGTTTACTTAACAGCTTAACATTTGAACCACTTGCCTAGACATGGTGAAAAAAGTATCGGTGTTGAACTAATTTTAAAACTGTATTCATTAACTGGAAAACTATGAGACTTGTTTCTTTCTTAAATAATGACCAAGAGAGTTTTGGTATTCTTGGAAATTCTGGTCTTCGTCCTGTTTTAGAGGCTTTCAAGAAAGAGTGCCCCGATCTCAAGGCGGTTTTTGGGTCGCAAAAAATCAAGGATTTGAAAACGTTTTGCGAAGAAAAAACCATACCTTTATCACAGGTTACTTTGCTCCCACCTATTCCCGAACCTGGTAAAATTATATGTGCTGGTATGAACTATAGAAAACCTTACCCGGTGGACGGAATAGCCCCGCCTGATCCAGGAAACATAGTAATTTTTGGCCGACATTCAGACACTCTGGTTGGTTATGGCAAGGAATTAGAACGTCCTCGAGGCGAGGCTGCAGAAACTTTTGACTTCGAGGGAGAGATTGTAGCGGTAATTGGAAAGCCTGGAAGATTTATTTCTCCAGAGGATGCACTTGAACATGTCGTCGGCTATTCTATTATGAATGAAGGCTCAGTTCGTGGATGGATGAAACATTCTGTGCACGCTGGGAAGAATTTTCATGCTTCTGGAAGCTGGGGCCCCTGGATTACTACAGTTGATGAAATTGATGATTTTTCCTCTTTAAAGCTGGAAACTCGTGTAAACGGAAAATTGATGCAATCTGCGTTGGCTGCAGAAATGATTTTTAGTTTGTCTGAATTAATTGCGTATATTTCAAACTTAACACCTCTTAATCCGGGCGATATAATAGCTACGGGTTCACCAGATGGTACGGGGGGAAGTCGGAACCCTTCTGTTTTTCTTAAACCAGGCGATTGTGTGGAGGTTTCAGTAGATAGAATAGGAACGCTTAAGAACCATGTTGGGAACTAGTTAGGGATTTATGAACTTAAAATTAGGAGCCTTGTCGTCAGGTGGAGCTCTAAGCATATCGAAACTTCGCTGTAATTGAGACTCTGATAAGTCACGGCCTATAATTACAATGCGAGTTTGCATATCATCCCCGGGCCAATCTTCTAATAGAACCGGGGGGTCAAAAATATCTTGTACCCCATGAAAAACAAAAGGTTTCTCAACACCTTCAATAAACACAATACCCTTAACTCTCAAAATATCTTTGCCTCTCATTGCAATGAGTGTGTCTAGCCAAAGATCAAAAGTTGTATCCTTAATAGGACTATCTAAAACAATTGATGCTGAACCAATTCGACTATCATGATTGGAGGTTGGTAAAGAAAGTTTCTGTGCTGGTGCAAAACCGGAGATATTTTCTAAAGGATCAAGTTTAGGTGCCTCACCTAAAGTCCACTTCACCACTTCCGGCTTCGTTGATTTTGGTTTAAGTGCATTAAGGTTCCAGAGCTGCTTACTGGTGCCTTCTCCCTTATTTGCCTCAATAATTTTTGCACTTGGGTTTATCGTGCGAAGTCGACTTTGAAAATTTTCTGCCTCAGACGCTGTAATAAGATCAGTTTTGCTAACTATAATTAAGTCAGCCATGGCCACTTGTGAAACTGCTTCGAATTGTGCGTCGAGAGTTTTAGGGCCATTTGCGGCGTCAGCAACAGTAACAATCCCGTCTAAGACAGTTGTTCTTGCTAATATAGTGTCTACCAGAAGTGTTTGGGTAATAGGGCCAGGATCGGCTAAACCAGTTGTCTCAATTAATAAACGATCAAACTCGATTTCTTTTCTATTCTTACGCCCAATGAGACTTGATATTGTCTTCGATAAGTCTCCTCTGATGGAGCAGCAGAGACAACCAGATTGCATTAAAATAATTTCTTCACTGCTTTGTTCTATTAGGTCATGATCCAGACCTGCCTCACCAAATTCATTGACAATTACTGCGACACGGCCTGCGCTAGTATCTTCTAGAACGGTGTTCAAAAGAGTTGTTTTCCCTGCTCCAAGAAAGCCCGTAAGTAGGGTTAAGGGAACACGTTTATCTGTCATAATGCTTTTCCGAGATGTTCTTTAACTAAAATGAAAGTTTTCTTAGAGCGGTAAATAGATTAACTAGAACAAAAATTGATAGAGCTATACATACGATTGTTGGGCCTGGTGGTGTATCAAAAATGTAGGAAGCTCTCAAGCCAAGTAATACTGAAATACAACTTATTACACCTGCTGAAAACGCCATTAGCTCTGGGTTCCGTACTAAATTTCCAGCAGCAGCGGCCGGAATAATGAGCATAGCGGTTATTAAAAGAACTCCAACTATTTTTATCGACACTGCCACCGTAATGCCTAAAGAAATGGTTAATATCAGTTGCTCTCGTGTAGGGTTAAAGCCACTCGCATATGCTAATTGTTCGTTCAAGGTCGATAAAAAAAGCGCTTTCCATCTCCAGGTTAAAAGGCCAAGCACTACTAACGTACCAGACCAAATAACACTTAAATCAGACTTTGAAACTGCAAGAATATCACCGAACAGATAAGCCATTAGATCAATTCGAACGCCACTCAAAAAAGAAACAATCACAAGTCCAACTGCTAGAAAAGAGTGGGAAAATACACCTAATAGAGTATCCATTGAGTAGTTACGGCCTGATAATTGTGTGGTTATCCAGGCCATGATTATGGCAAATATCAAAGCGCCGAAAAAAACATCAGTTTGTATAGCCAACGATAGAGCTACCCCTAACATTGCTGCATGAGCTGTCGCATCTCCAAAATATGCCATTCGGCGCCACACTACGAAGCAACCAAGCGGAGCCGACAGCAAGAAGTGCACGCGTCATAAAATCGTCTAGCATTAATTAATGGCCTTGGAGTTTTCTGCAGAATGGTCATGTGCATGGTTATGGCTATGACGATAAAGTGCTAACGCTCCTCCAGCACCACTCCCAAAAAGTTCCTGATATTCAGGGTTTGCTATGACTGACTCTGGTGTCCCACAGCAACATATATGACCATTTAAGCAAATTACTCGGTCAGAGCTACTCATGACAACATGTAGATCATGACTGATCATCAATACGGCACAACCGGTGCTTTGTCTAACCTCTTCTATCTGCCTATAAAAATCTGCAGACCCAGGTTGATCGAGTCCCTGTGTTGCTTCATCTAAAATTAAAATGTCAGGATTTCCTAAAAGAGCTCTAGCGAGCAGTACTCTTTGGAATTGACCACCAGATAGTTCAGACATCTGTTGATCTATTAATCCTGCCACGCCTGCTTTTTTGAGATAACTCTCACAAGTTGAGCGATCTAATCTCTCTGTCAATCGCATAAACCTCCCAACGCTTATCGGTAGCGTTGGATCAAGGTTTAGTCGCTGAGGAACATAACCAATTTTTAAGCCGGGCTTGACAGATATTGATCCTTCTACAGGATGAACAGCACCGATGATTGCTTTGAGAAGGCTTGTCTTTCCTGAACCATTTGGTCCAACAATAGTTACAACTTCACCTCGGTTTATTTCCATACTGACGTTTTTTAAAGCAATTACGTTACCATACGATAAAGTTAGCTGTTCTATATTGATCAAATTCATATTAAGTTTTTATGCCAGATTAGAACAAGATTGACAAAGGCCTCGTGCTTCAATGACGGCCTTTTCGACAGTAAATCCTGCTTTGGATGCAATTTGAGAAACTGAAAAGTTGCGTGTTAAAGCCTCCTCTTCAGAAACAGAGTCGCAATTTCTGCAAATCATGAAAGCAGGTGAGTGGTCTCTACCAGGATGCATACATCCGATGAAACTGTTTAGTTGTTCAATTTTGTGGGCAAAGCCGTTCTGTACAAGAAAATCGAGAGCTCTGTAAGCAACAGGCGGTTGGTTTTTAAATCCAGATTCACGCAAAAGGTCCAAAATTTCGTAGGCTCCAATAGCTGTATTTTTTTCAAGTAATATCTCCAAAACCTTTCGCCTCACAGGTGTAAGATTGAGACCGTTTTGTTGGCAATAATTTTCAGCGTCCTGGATATTTTTCTCCATATTTTACCCCAATATGAACAGAAAACTTCTTTCTTACACTGCTTTAGGGTTAATCCTAGGTAACGCAGCTATAGCCGATGTGCCAAAAGTTGCAGTTGATATTTCACCAGTTCACTCATTAGTGTCTCGTGTGATGGAAGGAGTGGGAAGTCCCAAATTAATAATTCCAGCTGGCGCATCTCCTCACGAATACAGTTTGCGTCCATCTGAAGCGAAGTCGCTTCAAGATGCTGATATGGTCATTTGGATGGGTGAAGACTTAGCTCCATGGATGGAGAACTCGATTGAAAAATTAGCAAAGAATGCAGAAATCATTACTTTGTTAGAAATAAGTGAGACTAAACTACTTGATTATCGGGAAGGCGCTCTTTTTGAGGAGCACGATCATGGGGACCACGACGACCATGACAAGGACCATGACGATCACGACGATCATGATGACCACGACCATGATAAGGACCACGACGATCACGATGATCACGACGATCATGATGATCACGACCATGATAAGGACCATGACGATCACGACGATCATGATGATCACGCGGGACATGATCACGGAGAACATGATCCGCACGCATGGTTATCACTTGAAAACGCTCAAACATGGTTAAATTTAGTCGCTGGAAAGTTATCCGCTGCTGATCCAGAAAATGCTGGTGTTTATTTTGGAAACGCTGCTGCCGCTCGATCTGAAATTGAAGAATTATCTAAAGAAGTAAATTCTATTTTAAAAGAATATATAATTTCTTTAATGAAACCTTTAGAAAATAAATCGGACCCAAGTGCATCTCGTATAGCCGAAATTCAAGGTCGGGTTAGAGAAGAGGGAATTAACTGTGTTCTTTCAGAACCGCAGTATAACCCAAATCTAGTTGCAACTGTTTTGGAAGGGACTGATGCGAAAACTGGTGTTATAGATCCTCTTGGCGTAAATTTGGAACCTGGCCCTAAGCTATATGGAGATCTCATTCGAAATATGGCGAAGTCTTTGGCTGGTTGTCTCTAAATAGATGGCCTAGCTGATAGTTTAAAATCAGCTAGGCCCTATTTCCTCTAGGTGGAATTATTTAAAAATTTGTGGAATTTTTATGAAAAATTTAGGTGAAACAAAACTAAAAAAGAGGCGTAGTAAATCCGATTCTATGAAGGACTTTGATAAGTTGCCTAAGTTACTTCGGGACTGGCTAAACGGAGCCGCCTTGCCATGGCGTCCTAAGTCAGTTGTTAGAGCTTATAACAGATTTTTACGCCAAACTAATGACGCCGGTATGGCTCTAAAGAAATTAGAAGAATTACAGCAACAGAAACTGTCCATAGATCAGAAGATTTGAAGCACCTCTAATCTTTTGGTTAACAAAGTTAAGGAGAAAGATTATGCAAACTGCCCAAGTTCCAGTCACAGTTTTAACTGGCTTTCTAGGAGCTGGAAAAACGACCTTATTAAATCGCATATTAACAGAACGGCATGGAAAGAAATATGCTGTAGTTGTTAATGAATTTGGTGAGGAGGGTATCGATAATGATTTAGTTGTTGATGCCGATGAAGAAGTTTTTGAAATGAATAATGGCTGCATCTGTTGCACCGTGCGTGGTGATCTAATTCGTATCCTCAGCGGTTTAATGAAAAGGGCTGATCAACTTGACGCGATTATTGTTGAAACAACGGGTTTAGCGGATCCAGCACCTGTTGCTCAAACTTTTTTCGTTGATGAAGACGTGGCTGATCGTACAAAACTGGATGCTATCGTTACTGTTGCAGATGCTGTACATTTAGCTTCCCAGCTTGGTGAGCATCATGAGGCAGAAGAGCAAATTGCATTTGCAGATGTAGTCTTACTCAATAAAACGGATCTCATTGAGAGTAAAAATTTGGATAGCGTTGAAACTCGTATTAAGAAAATAAACCCCTATGCCAAAATAATCAGAACAGCTCGATGTGATGCGCCACTCGATGAAGTAGTAGGCTTAAATGCTTTTAGTCTAGACCGCGTGCTTGAAGTAGAGCCAGATTTTTTAGATTCAGATCATGACCACGAGCATGATGATGATATTACAAGCGTATCATTTGTGTCTGAAACTCCTCTTGATTTTGAAAAGTTTCAAACTTGGTTTGGCAAAGTGCTTCAAACTAGAGGTCAAGATATCTTAAGATCAAAGGGCATTCTTGATTTTGATGGTCTTGACGAACGCTACGTTTTTCAGGGAGTTCATATGCTCATGGACGGTTCTCCTATGGGGGAATGGCCAAAAGATAAGCCTAAGAGTTCTCGAGTAGTGTTTATTGGTCGTGATATTGAAAATATGGGTTTGAAAGAAGGGTTCGAAGCTTGCAAGATAGCTTAAATTCTGAGTTAACCTTAAACCAAAGACGACGCCCTAGCTTTGAAGAAACTGAGTTAGAGCGACGCGCAACTAAATTCAATTTCGGCGCACCAGTTACAGGGTCAGTGACTATAGGTGACAGCGTTGCTGTTGGTTTTGGAGATGGCAATGTTCGAATATTCCGAGAAGGCGTTGGTTATTCAACTGCCAAGGCGCACGCAGGCGTTGTACTTTGTATGGCTACTGATGGTGAACATATTTTTACAGGAAGTGATGACGGGAAATTTGTCAGGATCTCATCCGACAATACTGTGGAAGAAATTGCTTCATTTGGAACAAAATGGGTTGACTGTGTTGCTGTCATTGACGGTAAGTATGCCTGCTCTTCAGGTGGAAAGGCCCATGTTTGGTCTAGAGGTCAAAAGAAACCTAGCGTTTTAGAACACGCCAGTACTGTTGGCGGAATGGCTTTTGATGCAAAAGGAAAGCGTTTGGCAGTCGCGCACTATGGAGGTGTGACCGTTTGGGAGGCAAAAGAGAGAAGGTGGAAATCATCAAAGCTAATATGGAAAGGCTTCCACGGCGATGTATGTTTTAGCCCAGATGGAAAATATGTTGTTACGGCTATGCAAGAAAACGCTCTGCATGGTTGGGGACTTCGTGATAAGGTTGATCTTGCGATGTCAGGCTATCCTGCGAAAGTAAAAAGTTTTGCTTGGGTAGGCGACACTCCTTATCTTGTGACATCTGGTGCCAATGAAGCCGTGCGCCAGTTTGCGTGGCTCCTTCCAAAAAACAAATAGCGACTTGCGTTCAAGCCCTTAACACTGAAAGTGCAGTTTTCGCAGGGTTTCGTGATGGGTCTGTTCTTTTGGCTGAAATTGATGAGAGTAAGGAGCCTATTGTTATTAAAGGTTCTTCAGGCTCTGCAATTACTGGAATATCGCTAACCTCATCTTTATCACACGTCTTGGTTGGTGATGAAGAAGGCAATATTTTATGGTCTACCCTTTGGGCAGGAGAAATGAATGCAAAATCTATTTGATCGAAAACGCCCCGCTGGAGCAAAAGTTCGTGGGATTAAAGATCTTGTCATTACTTACTTTGACTTCCCTGAAACAACTGTGCTTACGGTAGCAGAACTGCGGTGTCACGATGAAGGTTGCCCGCCGATAGAAACTGTTATTACAGCGCGTCATTCAGACGGTTCAATCCAAGATTGGAGGCTTACTAAGCCGGTTGATGAAATTGAAAAAAAAGATATTGAATCTTTAAGTGGTTAATACTGATAGATTTAATAAAAATTATTGAAGAGATCTTGACAGCTTTATTGTGAAACGACGTAAAAGCCCTTGTATTGATATTTGCGAATTTTCGGGACCAAACGGTTGGTGTTTGGGCTGTGGCCGTACACGTCATGAGTGCCAAAGGTGGAAAAAAATGAAACCTTACGAGGCAAATATTCTTGAAAAAGAACTCAAAAAACGAATGTCACAGTTAGGATCTGAAAAATTCAAATAGCAGGCCAAAATCAAATAGCCTGCTATATTTAGTTAAGTAACAAAATTAAAAAGATTTTTGCTTCAAGCTACTCGATCAAATCACCAGTCATTGGTATCGTATGCCGACTTCCACTTGCAAATTATTGTAACATTGGTCTGCGCTCGTCTAACCAATTAACTACACCATCTTGCGCACTTTGCTCAAAACCTTCTGAATCTCGAATGACAATAGCAATAACTTCATCATCTTTTTTCATTACAAAATGAGTGCCCGGTTCTCTCTCTTTTCCATTTTCAATGACGTCCTGTAGAAAATCGTCGTAATGTTCTGGCTTCGGTTTAAAACGTATAATACTTAACTTTTTGGACATTTGACTCTCCCTTGAATTGTGGGTTTAGGTTAACAATGGCTTTGAAAAAATCCAGTAAATTCATTCGTCAAAAGGCATGTTTTTGGTCCAATCAAAAGTACCATCATCGCGCTCCTTTACTGCCTGCTTCCACCCTTTTTCCTCTACGCGTTTTTTAAAATTATGTCCTTCCGGAGTGTGGCGGGAGATACCATCTAGAAGTGTGGCCAACTGCTGCGTTCCAGAAAGACCAGTTGCTTCCACTGCCTGATTGATAACCATCTTTTGCATAGCCAACTGGTTGATCGGCACACTAGCTAGCCGCTGTGCCATTGCCTCAACTTCATCATCAAGCCTATCTTTGGGGACAGCTTTTAAAACAAGGCCCATGTTGGCGGCTTCAATGCCACTTATTTGGTCACCAGTAAATAAAACTCTTTTAGCGCGTTCGGCTCCAATCCTGTATACCCACATTGCGGTCGATGGGCAGCCCCAAACACGTGTAGACATATAGCCAATTTTGGCCTCTTCCTCCATAAAAATCATATCGCTACATAGGGCGACATCTGAACCTCCCCCAACTGCAAACCCATGAATTTTGCAAATTACTGGCTTTGGACATCGCCAGAGGGACATAAACTTCTGTGTATTATCCCACATAAATTTATAATCGATGAGAGGATCCCACTTCTCCCCTTGATACACATTGTTTTGTCCTTGGTTTTCAGCGTAAGCACCAAGGTCGTAACCTCCACAGAAACCCTTACCTTTACCTGAAAGAACAATCACGTGAATATCGGAGTCATCCTCCGCTTCAAGCACAGCATCTTGTAGTTGGCCGGGGACTTGGTCATCAATCGCATTCAATTTGTCAGGCCGGTTAAGGGTGATCCGACCTATGCGGCCATCTTTTTCAAAAGTAACTTTTTTCACACATACTTTCCTAAAGTTGCTGTTATTGCCATATCCAATTTTTCAACAAGCTCGTCTAACTGAGTATCTTCAATAATGAATGGTGGGGCAAGAAGGACATGATCCCCATTTTTTCCGTCTCTTGTTCCTGACATTGGATAGCAGATAAGGCCGGCCTCAAAGGCATTCATTTTTAATTTAGCCGCAAACTTTAGATCTGGATCTAAGGGTTTCTTTGTTTCACGATCTTCTACGAACTCAATTCCTTGAAATAAGCCCCGACCACGAATATCCCCCACATTTGGGTGTTGAGAAAATTTGCTTTCAAGCATGTTTGATAGCTTTTTTCCCTTTTCTGCAGAGCGATTCACTAAATCGTTATTTATAAGTTTTTTTATAACTGCATTAGCTGCAGCTGCTGCAACCGGATGTCCAAGATAAGTGTGCCCATGCTGAAATAGACCACTTCCATGTTCTATGCATTCATAGATGTGAGAGGTGCAAAGCATTGCCCCAATTGGCTGGTATCCAGCACCTAAACCTTTAGCGATACAAAGTATATCTGGTGCAATATTGTCAGCATTACAAGCATATAAATGTCCTGTCCGACCCATTCCGCACATCACTTCGTCCAAGATAAGTAGCACACCATATTGATCGCAAATTTTTCGGATTTTTTGAAAATACCCATCATATCTACCTCTTGTTCTTTCAATGTCAATACCACGATATGTTTCCACTATATCTTTTTCGGGTCCAAAATCTGGGGGCATAGTTTGGGTTGTTGGTTGATTTTCAGCTGGAGCTGGTGGTGGTGGTGGATTATTTCCTTCTTGTGTTTCTTCTTCTGGATTTTTATTAAGTTCATATGATAATTTTAGTTTTCCGTCTTCTGGAATCATTAAATCACCTTCATGATTATCACAATCTACACAATCCTCAG
>LUMH01000479.1_pt1 | contig 13763 bp, 9 predicted proteins | sample 730001 | NCBI WGS metagenome assembly LUMH01 (sample SAMN03860268, study PRJNA289734) | marine metagenome | biome: seawater column; feature: ocean; material: water; isolation source: Red Sea water column Station 34 - depth 25m | place: Saudi Arabia: Red Sea | collected 2011-10-15 | depth 25 m
CCTAAAGCCAAACTCAAACCTGAATCAAAAAAGATGGGAGTTCCAGGAACATACCCCTGGCCCACCTCTATTTTCCCAGCATTCCCAAAAGTATCCTCCCAAATGAGTTGTAATACTCTGGTGATACCAACATTCCCACGTTTCTCAACTTTGAAGGTATAGGTCTTCGAATCATCACTGATATAGGGTCCGGTTACAGCAATAGGAGCATTACTCTTATTGGTTTTAATTTCCAAGATACCATCAGCAACCTTCAGTTCTGTCGGAGGTGCTTCTCCTCCTTCTTCGACAACCACTTCCGAATAAGGACGCCACTTGATCATGGTGTCAATGATTGGAGGAGCGTTTCTTATGCTTTCATCGATCCACCACATATCTTCTGAAACCGGGGCGACCACATCGATTTCAGCAGTATCACCATCCTTGAGGATGCTTGGTTGAATCTCTATAAACAGCCCATTGGCAATGGGTAATTTTTTTGGATTGTTACTTCCCTTTTGGTTGAATTGAAGATCAAATAACTCTTCTCCATCTTTGGAATCGAATGCTTTTGCAGATTTTAAAGAATCTTCTTCAATTGATTCACCAAGATAGGGTTCACCAATATTTAAGGTTCCACTCTCGCCTGATCCTGTGAACTCATAATGCAATTTAAGCGGAATAGGTCCACCTACCTGCCCACTCCCTTCAACCCTGAAAATGACGGTTTGGTCTTCATCTCCAGAATATTGTCCACTTACCTGGATTCCTCCGGTGGTAGCTTTACTCGACCAATCCGAAGGTTGAGTTACTTTTGCTGCCTTTTGGGCTTCACTAAGCCACCAGAGCATATCCGATTTCTTGGCATATGCCTGGACGGTGAACGTATCGCCATCTACCAACTCTCCATCACTGAGAGCCAGTTGAAGACCATCCGCAAAATCGACCCCCTCACCAGGGACATAGTTGTACATATTGACCTCAAATTCCCCGGCCCGTCCCTGATCGTCTTCCCATCCAATGACCACCCCTTTCTCGGAAGGGATTGTTCCTGCTCTTACCACCGTGAATGTGAAGGTACGGTCTTCTTCACCCTCGAAGGTACCGATGATCCCAGTAATCGGAGTGGAAGATCCTGCACCTTTTCTTTCTACGCCTTCAGGTACCAGGGGATCTAACCCTTTCCACTCTGAGGTTTCATCGTAGTAATTCTCGTAGTCAGGAGCTTCTACATCTCCTCCTTTGAGGTCGACTTCGATTGAGATCCTGCCTCTTTCACCAGTCACATCACTGGTGAGTAGGAGTCTGAACGGAGTATCCCCATGGGTCTTGGCAATGTATGCCTCGACTTCAGCATCCGAATCATTGATGGCCTGCATCAGGTCCTTCAATGTATCTTTGCCTTCAGTGAGATTGATCGTGACCGGAGTATCATCTTCATCATCTCCGACTTTGATCCGTACCTTGCCCGTGCCGATGACGACATCTTCACGTTCATAACCTTGACAGATGAGTTGATGAGAAAGAGCTATAGAATCTACCGCCAGGGTAGTCCGCCCAGGTTCAGCATCCCGACGTGCATTGGCTTCCAGCACCTTCGGGTCACTGACATCGACCTTGGTCGCTTCCCAGACGTCTCCCTTATCCAGGGCTTCGGTCGCAGACTGCAGTTTCTGCAGTTCCATCTTGACCGCATTCCAGGCGTCGAGTTCTTCGAGCTTCTGTTCTTTTCGGGCTTCCACAGGCTTCAGAGCCCGGTAATCGCATTTGGATTCAGTTCCGCCAAGTCTCTTTTTTCTTGAAGCGACGGTTTTTTCCCCGTTCAGCAGGCAGAATCTGCCCCTGACTTGGAATTTAAATCATTGATATTATTCAAGATCCTATTTATCTACCCAATGGTAGAAAAACAGCTTCCAAGTGCTTCAAAAAATGTTCCATGCCTAGGCCCCGACATCCAACAGTTGCATCACCGACTGTGGAGTCTGATTGGCCTGAGCGAGCATGGCGGTGCCGGAAGAAAGGAGGATTTGATTTTTAACCAAATCACTCATCTCTTCGGCCATATCGGTGTCTGCGAGCATCGACTCGGAGGCCACCATATTTTCTTTGGAAATCCGTAAACTGTTCAAATTGGCTTCCAGGGAATTCCGCTGAAAAGACCCAAGTTTTCCACGCAAAGTGGAAACCTGGTCAATCGCTTCATCGATCATCAGCATCGAATCCTGCGCAGAATCAGCGCTCAGGACTTCAATATCCGACAGACTGCGGAAATTGCTGTCGTTGTCCACGCCTCGTGCAAGTTGCTCTGGATCGACGCTGCTCACCGAAACCTTACTCTGTTGTCCCTGGTTCGGTCCGGTCTGAAAAGCCAGCGAATTCTGGGTCAGGTGAACGTAGCCATCGATGCTGTCCCCGACCAGGAATTCGTTGTCCTTTTGACGTTTAAGCAAACCGGTGATCCGGTTTTCAGTACGGTTGAAAATACGGTAAATCACATCATCGGTATCCTGGTTGTAACGGATCGTGATTCCTTCTGCTTCTGCACCAGGAGCTCCAGAGAGTTCCTGACCGTTTCCAATGGCCGCTTCACCGCCATCGAATTCAGGCGCTCCGCCGATGGTACCTTCCACATCTTTTCCGGGAATCGCGAATACCGATTCGTTTGCTGGAGAAATTTCACTGAAATAATTATCAAGGCTGGTTGAGACGGTGAAGTTGGGTTCACTTCCAAATTCACGATGCCGGATGACGATCACATCATCACCCCCTAAAGCCCCGACAGCACCGGGATAGCTTGCCCATTCTGTGAGCGCGTCATCCAGTGCATCAAAGTCTTCGAGGAACTTGCCCATGTTTTCGGCTGCACGATAAACAAAGATATCGAGATTCATCCCGGCTTCATCGGTTTGCCGCTGCATTTCATGGGCAACCAGTTGTTGGATCGCCCGTTCATTCCGTTCTCTCACTTCAGGTCTTCCATCTCTTAATGCGGCGGTTGCCAGTTTTTCTATTTGCTCACGAAGGGTTGTATTGCTCTTGAGATCGATGGCAACCGTTCTTCCCCCTTCGTTGATGACAAAAGAAATCACCTGGCTTGGATCCGAACTCGAAACATCCTCGAGGCTCAGCATTCGCTCACCAACCAGCATTGCCCTTGTGGCAACCTGGGTGATATCGACTTTATAACCTTCCGCAGGTGATGATTTCGCGGTTTCGGTCGCTCTGACAAATTCAAGACCGTTTCCGACTGCAACTCCGGTTGCCGAATTGCTTCCATCGAGCAGGGTTCGGGTTCCGAACTGAGTGTTCCGTGAAATGTTTCCGAGGGTTGAAAGCAGATTTTCGATTTCATTCTGGTCCGCCTGCAGCATCTTGGGATCATTCGTTCCTTCGTTAGCTGCATGAACCGCCAACTGACGCATATCGATTAGGATGTTGCTCACTTCACTCAAAGCACCTTCGGTGGTTTGGAGCATCGACATGGAAATTTCTGAATTCCGGATCGACTGGTCAAGGGATTCAATCTGAGTCTTCATCTGCTCCGAAATCACCATCGCTGCAGGGCCATCAGAAGCATGATTGAGTTTCCGACCTGAGGATAAACGCTCCAGGTTGGTACTCAGGGCTTCCTCCGTGTCGTGCAAATGCCTCAATGCGTTTAAGGCTGCGATGTTGGAATTAATACGAAATGCCATGAATGACTCCTGTTGACTTCCTTATGGAAGATGAAAATCTGTTCTTCTTATCGGTGTCTTCAAAAAATCCTTTAGCACTTTTCTGGAAAATCCGAATCCGGTGTTTTCTTTCCAGAAAATCATTGTCACCCTTATCGGCAATTGGAGCGAAAGCATTAATTCAGAATCAGGCTTGGGATGAAGCAGAGGGATTTGAACGCCAACGAACTTGAGGATCTGCAGCAGTCGTTATTGAAATGGTTCAAGGAACACCAACGCAAGCTTCCATGGCGGGAGAATTATGAGCCCTATCAGGTTTGGATTTCAGAAATCATGCTTCAGCAGACCCAGGTCAAAACAATGTTGCCCTTTTACCGGCGGTGGATGGAAGCCTTGCCGGGAATCCGGGAAGTGGCCGAGGCGGATGAGGAATTGTTGATCAAACTTTGGGAAGGTCTGGGGTACTACCGGCGAGTCCGAAATATCCGAAAAACCGCAGAAATGATCTGCAATGAATACGGAGGACAGTTTCCTGAACAGGTCGCCGAGTTGTTGAAACTTCCGGGAATCGGGAGGTACACCGCCGGTGCCATTGCCAGCATTGCTTTCAATCAACCGGCACCGATCCTCGACGGCAATGTCACCCGTGTCCTTTGCCGTGTCAGGAAGATCGAAGATCCGCCTCAACTTGGAGACGTCGGAAAGGAACTCTGGAGGCTCGCAGAAGCCTGGATTCCAAAAGAGGAGGCCCGAAATTTCAACCAGGCGCTGATGGAACTTGGCGCTACAGTCTGTTTGCCTTCATCGCCGAACTGTCTGCTTTGCCCGATCCGGCAGCATTGTCTGGCATTTGAATTGGGTAAAGTGGAAGCAATCCCGGCATCAAAACCGGGCAAGGTCCCCCGACAACGCTATCGTGCATGTGCCGTGATCCGATGCAACAAAAAACTGCTTTTCAGCAAACGCCTTGAAAACTCCTTGCTCGAAGGATTATGGGAATTTCCTTCTGTCGAATCGGATACTAAGAAAAAACTGAAAGGGACACTCGAAGAACATCTTGAACGGAATTACGGGATCAAAGTGACCCTTGGAAAAGAAATCCACCAACTCGAGCACCGTTACACGAATTTCAAAACACGAGTTGGGTTTTATCCGGTTACACTTGAAGTCCCCGGAAAGAAATCCAATGAAACCACCTCCTGGGTGGAAATTCCCAAGATCGAAGACCTGGCCCTGCCCAGGCCTTACCGTAAGTTTATGGATTGGTACCTTGAACAGTCGTCTGAATAAAATCGCAGACAGTTTTCAGACAAAGAGTTGGATGTCTGAATCGGCCGCGAATTCCAGAAAGGTTGCAGCCCCTCCAACTTCTACCCCATCGATAAAATCATCCTTGCTGAAACCGAAGACGTCCATCGTCATCTGACAACCGATCATCTTCACTCCGGATTCAAGGCAGATCTCGCGAAGCTCCTCAATGGAAGCAACCCCTTTATTTTTAAAGGTCTGCTTCATCAGTGAAGTGGCTGTGGTCTCAAATCCCGGAAGGTTTCCCATCAACATATTGGGCATTGGCCATTCGTAATTCTGGAAACTTTTTGGCCCGAAAGGCATTTTCATCGGCATCGCTGGATTGGCGTGGGGGGCAACCTTTGCAGTGATTTTTCGTTTGAGCAGGGTCAGTCCATAAAAAGTAAAAAATACTGCCACCTGCATTTCCATCGCAACTGCGGTTGATGCCAAAATAAAGGGGGGATAGGCCCAGTCTAGGGTTCCCTGGGATGCAATTAGAGCCATCCGTTTGGGGCGCTCTTCTTCCATGTTTCCTCCATTGAATGAGATTGAGTTTGGATCATCGATTCCGTTCACGGTTATGGCTTATCAATTCAAGCCTTTAACCGTCAACAACAAGTAACCAATTTATCTCAGGAAGGAATAGAACCCAAGATTTATTGGAGGCCTAGGACTCTTTCTGGTCCAGGTAAAACATCTCCTCAGATGGTTTGAGGGGTCTTTTCAGCCAAAGAGGTCGACGCAGCCCTTCGGGGCCCGGTGCAGGGCGGGTTTTCTCAAGCCAACGCCGATAGACCTCGGTGGATTTCGATGTGTCCACAAACACATCACCATACTGGTCTCCGGATTGGGCTTTTTCGATCCTGACTTTCTGATGCCAGCAATGCATTCCGCTGATTGGATCGGGATGGACAGCGTGGGTGATGTTCTGATGCACCCCGCCATCCCGCCAGAAAATGCGTTTCAGGTCTTTGTCTTCTCCCTCCGCAGGTTGGATCCCGGAGATGACATTCATCTTCCATTTTCCTGAACCCTGTTCCTGGATGTCCACAAGGTTCGTCGCCCAGCGGTTGGCCTCGGGATCCTGGCTTCTCCTCCAGCGTCCGATATGGTGGGAACAGGCAACCACTCCCGGGCGCATGCCTTCGGTGGCCCAAACCCGTGCGACAAAATAACCGATCTCGGTATTGACCCTTGCCAGGTCACCCGTTTTGAATCCTAATCTGTTTGCATCGGAAGTATGCATCCAGAGCGGATTGCGGTTGGAGATTTCCACCAGCCATTTGGCATTGGCAGAACGGGAATGGATCAGGGTTGGAAGCCGGTAGGTGGGCACCAGCGGGAAATCGCCCTTGGAGCGATCCATTTCCTCTTCATGAACATGGCTCTTGATGTAACCCGGGAGGCTGTACTCGGGCCATTTCCAGTCAGAGAGGGTTTTGGAAAAAAGTTCCTGTTTTTTGGACGGAGAGGCGAACCCCACCGACGGCTTCCCGTCTGCCCAAACCCCAACCGGTTTCCCATCTTTTAAAACCGTACCGTTTTTTTCATCAACCTTTGTTCCTTTTAACTGTTCTTCTGAAAGCGGATTCCGGTAAAGTTCATACACTTCTTTTTTGACTTCAAAAGCCCCGTAGCGCCGCATGTAATCCAGAGGACTGAGATCCTCTTCGGCCGCTTTTTCGGGAAGCCCCGGAACACGCTCAAAGATGAAGCGGTAATATTCATCAATGGTGAGTTTTTCTCCCTCACGGTATGGAGAAAGGAAATGTTCTTTCACTCCGAGTTTGCCTTCCGGATCGATACGCCATGAAAGTTCGATCCAGAATTCATCCTCCTCCCAGACTTCTCCGGGATTGGCCTGGTAGGTGAACTCCGGTTCCTTGCCTTGACGTCTCGCATATTCACGAAGAACCGGCTGCCGATAGGCGATCCACATTCCCGCGTGGGTCTCGTAGCTGATCAGATCATGCCGTTCCGAAGAATGTCCCATCGGCAGGACATAATCTGCAAAGTAGGCGGTTTCGTTCCAGGTCGGAGTGAGTGCGATGTGGAGCCCGACTTTTGATTCATCCCTCAATGCCTCGATCCAGCTGAAACCATCAGGGTAGGTCCAGACCGGATTGAACACACGGGTGAAGTAGACCGACATCTTGCCCCGGTTTTCTTTGAGAAAATGTGGGAGCAGGTAACTCAGTTCATAATGGGAAAGCGGATATTCCTTGGGGAAATGAAGTTCGTTCCAGAATTTCTGTGCGGGAGGTTTGCTGCAGAAGGTCGGATGAAATTTATTCCAGGAGTTCGGCAGGGTTCCACCGGGGGTGCCGATGCTTCCGGTCAGCACATTCAGGAACTGGAGACAGCGAGCCACCTGCCAGCCCCCGAGATTGCCGCTGCTGGCACTGCGCCAGTTCATGCAGGCAAAACGGCTTCCGGCCCGACCAATCTTGCGTGCTACTTCGACGATCGTCTCTGCAGAAACTCCACTTTCTTTTTCGGCGAATTCCGGAGTAAATTCCTTATAATGCTCGATCAGTTTTTCAACTGCGGTTTCAAGCGTTAATTCCGAACCCGGATGTTCGGTCTGGAGCCAGTCCTGCCAGTTGACCCAATTCCGGAGGAATTCCTCATTGTAGAGTTTTTCCTGAAGGATGATCCTCGCCATCGCCAGCATCACGGCTGCTTCGGTTCCGGGGTAGGTTGCCATCCAGTAATCGGCCCTGCTGGCAGTGTTAGAAAGCCGGATATCCATCACGGCGATTTTGGTCCCGTTGTTCTTTCCTTCGATGATTCTCTGGGCATGGGGATTAAAATAGTGACCCGACTCCAGGTGGGCACTGATCAGGAGAATAAAATCCGCATTGGCAAAATCGGGAGAAGTCCGGTCCACCCCGTCCCAGATGGCATAACCAAATCTTGCTCCGGCGGAACAGATGTTGGTGTGACTGTTATGTCCGTCGACACCCCATGCCTGGAGGATCCGGTCCATGTATCCTTCATGACCGGGACGACCAACATGGTAGGCGACTTCGTTGTTACGGCCTTCTTCCAGAGCCGAGCGGATTCTAGAAGAGATGTCCTCAAGCACCGATTCCCAGGAGACTCTTTCCCATTTGCCCTCACCTCTTTTCCCGACTCGCTTCAATGGGTAGAGGATCCGTTCTTTATCCTCGATCTGGTTGATGGTTGCAGGGCCTTTGGCGCAGTTTCGCCCTCTGCTTCCGGGATGATAGGGATTGCCCTCGAATTTACGTACCTTCCCGGTTTCCTTGTCGACATAGCTCAACAGTCCGCAGCCTGACTCACAGTTGAAGCAGGAAGTGGGAATGATGGAATAGCGTTTTTTCTTTTTCTGAGCCCATTCCGTTGCTTCATATTCTTCCCAGTCGTCCCATTGTTCAGGTGGAGGATAACTGCTGAGGGGACCGGGTTCCCTCATTTCTGATTTCGGGGTTTCGGATTCGGTCAGGTCAGGAATCAGACCGATCCCTTGGGCCATTTTTTCAATCCAGGACGCTTCAGGCTGCATTTTCATAATCATCCAAATCGATAAAGGTCATCTAACTGAGGGGGATCATCTGCGGTGCGACAACCCAGATGCGTACTGAATACCAGATGCCGATCAGCACCAAAATTCCTGCAAGGGCCAGCATCAATGGAGTCGTACTCCAGAGAAGCATCAGAAAAGGCAGCAAACTGCCGACCAGGATCACTCCGAACCAGAATTGGGATTTGAAAAACCCCCTGGTGATGATTTTCACGGTGCGATGAGAATCTTCAGTAGGGTGAGGAATGATCAATTCTGCACCAAGCGAAAAAACCTGTACCACCAGACCACCGATCAGGATGTTCTGTAAATAGGGAATCATCGGAGCGATGGGTTCCCAGAGGAAACCCGCCAGCAAGAGTGCGGCACATCCTCCCACCACTGCATGAAGCAGCATGTGAAGAATCAGCAAGGGACTCTGCCAGAAATCACGCCCCTTTGCCTGGGCAAAAAGGAAGGCTGTGTAGATCGCAAGCAGGACAGAAAGCACCAGGACCGGCCAGACGAACCAGTCTGCCATTTCCGCATATCCGAAAAAATGTGCGGCTCCCATCAAGGTCACCAGTCCGCCGTAAACGGTGATCGTGTAGCCTCCACGAACCAGCCATGATTTCCAGTGAGGGCGTAAAAGAACATAAAGGAAGCGTGAGGGCTGGTCCAAATCCTTGATCAGCAACACTCCTGTGGCCGCAAGGAAAATCAGGGAAACAAGGGATGTGATCCAGAGCATTTCACTGGAAAGACTCACCAGGCCGAGTTGATTCAGCAACAGTGGCATGCCGAGGATTCCGGCCGCCAGTGCCTTGGTCAGGATGTATCCTGCAACTTCCCAGCCCCAAAGGATTCCTTTGGAAGGAGCATCATAAACCCTACGTGACGGTCTTGAACCTCCGCTCAGGCCTCCGTTGAGCGGGACAGGATTTTCAATGCTTCCAGGATTTGAGGAATTCCTGGAGTTTTCCGGATTTCCTGCTCCAAAACTGACACTGTGACCATGATCTTTTCCGGAATGATGGCCGACCCCGGATTCCTGGGAACCCCAAAGACTTTGTCCGGAATGTTCGGTTTCCAAAGGTTTCAGTGAAACGTCGTCGCCTTCGATGTAAAAAAGCTTGGGCCGTGTCCCTTTTTCCGGCTTTCTTGCCGTCACCTGCTGTCGGGCAACGAGGTTTGCAATCTTGCTCCCCGGATCATCCAGATCTCCGGAAATGATGGCTTCTGTGGGACATACGGTGACACACGCTGGCTGTATTCCATTATCGACTTTGTGCGAGCAGTAGTTGCACTTGGCCGCGGTATGATTTTCAGGATCGATGTAGATCGCGTCGTAGGGGCAGGCTTGTGTGCATGACTTGCAGCCGATGCAGCGTTCGTTGTTGAAATCCACAATGCCGTCCGGACGCGTGTACAACGCCTGGGTCGGGCAGATTTCAACACAGGGTGCGTTCTCACAGTGATTGCAGCGCATGACGGAAAACACCCTGCGCGTGTCGGGGAATTGCCCCTTTTCTACATACTTGACCCAGGTCCGATTGACCCCGATGGGGACATCATGCTCGGATTTGCAGGCAACCGTGCAGGCGTGGCAGCCGATGCAGTTGCGATTGTCGATGACGAATCCAAAATTCAAAAATGCCTCCTCAGGAAATGTACCCTGTGCAACAATGCTTTTGATCAGAAATTCTAAGTGTTTGACTTAAATGATAGCTATCACAATATGATGAAGTCAAAAAGATGTTATATATTTGTATTTGAATAATCAAATTTTTATCTAAATATTTAAAGTAATGGATGAGTGACAGGCAGGGACAGAATCGGATTTCTTCGAGTCAGGCATGGATCACGGGGAGGATCCTGCTTGGTTATTTTTTACTGGCAGCGAACATCGCGGTGGAGAAATGGCTGCTGGAAAGTTACAGCCTGCTGGAAATCAATTTTGTCACCGCGGCGTTGTTCATGACACTCACGGCATTGCAGGAACTGCTGACCCGGGGATCCCTGGTCCGGATCAAACCCGTTTCCTGGAAGGTCCTCCTGCTGATCAGCCTCTTCACCCTGGGGGCCTGGCATTGTTTCCTCAGCGCCCTCTCGGGGCTGAGTGTTTTCGAATTCGGGGCGATGAGCCTCTTGTCTCCGGTGATGATGGCCGTTCTGGCAATGGTTTTTTTGGGGGAGAAACCTTCCGGAAAAATATGGCCTGCCATCCTGCTGGGTATGGCAGGAGGCTGGTTGATGATGCAGGCGGAATGGGAGGGTTGGAGCAGCCTGGATCACCAGGCATTCATGCTCGGTGCGCTCCTGTTTGCTTCATTGCGCTGGATCACCGTTAAGTTTGCAGGGGAGAAAGTTCCAGCCTCAGCGATGATTTTCTGGGAACCGGTCCTGGTGTTGTTTCTGATGGGTGCCATCATTGACCCGTTTGAATTGTGGCACAATGCCTCCCCTGTCATCCTCAGTTCAGCAATTTTGCTCTTCCTCTCCCGTCAGTGTCTCGTCCGTTCCTACCAGGCTCCGGTCACCAAAGCGACTTCGATTTCCGCCCTCATCTACACCAAACTCGCCTGGACCCTGCTCTTCGGCTATTGGATCTGGGGCAGCCTCCCCCAACCCCTGGAATGGCTCGGTGTCGGATTCATCATCATCAGCAGTTGGTTGGTGGTATCCGGGAACTCAAACAAAAATTGAGACAGTTTAATCCAGTCCGAACATTTTCTTCATTTCCTGCGACCGGTCTGAGGGGAGATCCTTGAGGAGGTCATTGGCAATTTCGAACTCTTGGCGGGTGACGTGGTATTGAATTTTTTTGCTGAGGTCGTAGAGGTCGATGGCCGGTTGTTCAATGCCAAGCCGTTCCTGGCGGGTACCGGGGATGTAGACAGATTCCATAAGACTCCTTGAGTGGAAAGAAATTTTCTGAAGATACGCTGAAAACGTTCGATCGGCTCAAAATTCGGGCGTAACCATCGAAAGATCCGTGATTCCTGTGTTGAGAAATTTTTAGGATTAGACAATTTCTCATCATGCGATAGGATGGATATTTCCTCCAATTCTGGCGCAGATGGGCTCACTGATTCATTCCGTTCATCGTCCGGTGAAAATATTCCTGCCGGCGATCCTGATTCTGGTTCTCCTTCAATACTGGATCTGGCAACCGCCCCACTGGGTTCATCATCTGGGACCAATGCTGTCCCAAATCCATCATCATTCCCATCATTCAGATCACACTCATGGTCAGACAACCCAATCAGGGGAATCCCATCAGCAGCAGGTGGATGAGGAATGCCTTGCCCTGGGATGTGCAGGCTCGAGAAAATTCGTAGCGTTTCAAAATTCCCTGCCTTTTTTTCAATCATTCGCGTTTGAAAATCCTGGGTTGCCTTACTCAGATGAAGTCCCTTTTATTCAGCATGCCATCTTTCTCCCGGGATTTTACCCGGTCAACTTACGTTGCAGGAGTACCTATGAATTTTTTATTGAAAACAAGTCTATTGAGCGCAGGGCTGGCCTGGTTCCTCTTTTCAGGATGCACCACCATCACTCCGGAACATGTTCATCATCACACCGGGATCCGTGTTTATGATGCCTGGGTCCGGGCCGTTCCGCCGAACATGAAGATGACCGCGGCCTACATGAGTTTGCACAATCACAGTGACATGGAAGACGCGTTGTTATCCGCGGAGACTCCGGTTGCAGGAGTGGTGGAAACTCATACCGTCGAAGAAAACAACGGGGTGATGTCGATGAAACCTGTTGATTCGATTCCGGTTCCAGCGAACGGAATGCAGGAACTCAAACCGGGTGGTTACCACCTGATGCTGATCCAATTGAAAGAAGTACCGAAAAAAGGAGAGACCGTCTCCCTGGTTTTGAACTTCAAGCATGCGGGGCGGCTGGAGGTGGATGCAAAGGTCAATGACATGCCCATGAAAAACATGGAACACCATGACCATGGGAAGTCTATGGATCATAAACATTCCCATCAATAACCCGATTCAAAAATAAGGGGCAGGGATCCGTTCTGCCCCCTTTTAAGCAACCATGTCAGGAAATTCGGAAAAGCAGAAAGCATCTTCGGTAAAAGCCCAAATCGCCTGGGCGATTACTTTACTGGCTGGAATCCTGTTGATCCTGGTCCTGCGTTTTGCCGGACTGGAGCCTGAACTGACCCGGGAGCCCTTTCCCGGATTCGAGGGACAGCAGACGGTTCTGGTGCATGGACTCGGGATCCATGAACAGTGTCTCGAACTCCGTCCGAAACAGGGACTGGATTATCGATTTCAGGCTTCTCACCCCCTCAGCTTTGATATCCATTATCATATCGATGGGCAACCGTTGAGCCAGTTCAGCGAGACTTCCACCAATTTTGGGAATCAGCATTTCAAACCCAAGGAAAACAGGATTTACTGCCTGATGTGGGTCAACCCCCGGGATGAAATGTTGAAACTGAGTTATGAATTGCAGTTCGAAATTGTTCCCGGACAACTCCAAACGGGAATTCCGGTCCGCTTTGTTTCCAACTCCGAAAAACGTCTGATTCGGATCCTCAATGGTTCTCAGCATGAACTGGGAAGGCTGGAAACGGAATCAGACATCCTGAATTTCGAATTGAGCCGCGACCAGCAGAAACTGGCAGTTTTGGTCTCCGGGGTTGATCAGGGCCTCCAGCTTTTTGAACTCCCCGGGTTGGAAAAGAAGAATTCGTTCTCCCTGGAAAAAGCAGCAAGGATGCTGGCATTTTCTGAAGACGGAAATTTCCTCGCGGTTGCCGATGAACACCAGGAAGAATTGATGATCATCGATTTAAATTCCGGGAAAAAGGTGAAAATCGAACTTCCAGCGACCTTGTTGGCCCTCGAAACCGGAGACCAAACAAACGAACTCCTGGGACGAACCGAACTTGAAGTGCTGAAACTTCAATTCGATCCGCCACAGTTACTGGAACGCGACGCCCGTATCGAACTGGCGTTTGGCGATCAGAAAATGATGGTGGATCCCGATGAAGTCTGCTTTGCCCATGGAATTCCCCACCCCCTCTTCACCCCCAAAGCGGTCGCCATGAGCCCCGAAGGGCTCCCGGGATTTTTAGCAATCCCATAATTTTTTTTATAAACGGAGTATCCGTCCCGCGTTTTCTCACGGGACGGTGGATCCGGCCAGGCTACTGAAAGGGTTTGGGCCTTGGGGTTGAGGGATTTCCGCGGGAATATCGTCCTTCTCTATTTTGGCTACACCACATGTCCCGACATCTGCCCTGCCACCCTGAGTCATCT
>LUMH01000686.1_pt1 | contig 13641 bp, 12 predicted proteins | sample 730001 | NCBI WGS metagenome assembly LUMH01 (sample SAMN03860268, study PRJNA289734) | marine metagenome | biome: seawater column; feature: ocean; material: water; isolation source: Red Sea water column Station 34 - depth 25m | place: Saudi Arabia: Red Sea | collected 2011-10-15 | depth 25 m
GGAGTTCCTGAGTTAGGTGCAATTGGAAGGGGTGAGGATATGCAAATTACTACATATTTAGAGCAATCAGTTCAATCAGAACTATCAGGAAATGTAATTGATCTTTGTCCAGTAGGAGCTCTAACATCTAAGCCTTATGTTTTTGAAGCAAGACCATGGGAATTAAAGAAAACGCAGACAATTGATGTAATGGATGCGGTTGGTTCAAATATTCGAGTTGATACCTATGACTGGGAAGTGAAAAGAGTTTTGCCTGTTATAAATGAGGACATAAATGAAGAGTGGATTTCAGATAAAACAAGATATGCTTGTGATGGATTATTAAATCAAAGATTAGACACTCCGTATATAAAGTACAATAATAAATTTGAAAAAGCCTCTTGGGATGAGGTTTACAAAATCATCAAATCAAAAATAGAAAATGCAAACAAAGATAAAATTTGTGGGTTTGTTGGTGATCTAACAAATATGGAGACAAGTTTTATTTTCAAAGAATTTTTAGAAAGAACAATTGGTACGAAAAAATATGATTTTAGACCTACAAAAAGATTTATCGACAATTCTAAAAGAGAAAATTATTTATTCAATTCATCGATAAATGGAATTGAAGAAGCAGATTTAATTTTGTTGATAGGCACAAATCCTAGATTTGAAGCAACAATGATTAATGCGAGAATTCGAAAAGCATATTTAAGTAATAATACCAAAGTTGTTTCTTTAAACAATCTTGGAGACTTAACTTACAGCTATCAAAGTTTAAACGGGAAGTTAAAAACTGATAAAAGTAATAAAATTCTAGATGAACTTCATGAAAACAAATTTGAAATTATTTTTTTACTTGGCCAAGATAATTTAGATTTTAAAAAGAAAGATGAATTTATTATCTATCAAGGAAGTCATGGAGATAGAGGTGCAGAAATTGCAGATATAATTTTACCAGGTGCTGCTTATACTGAACAATCTGGACATTACACTAACTTGGAAGGTAAATTACAAAAAGCTTATAAAGCATCTTACCCCCCAGGTGATGCAAAAGAGGACTGGCAAATTATTAATGATCTCGCTGAGGTTATGAATAATAGAAAACTTTTTAATGATAAAGATGAACTCGAAAGTAGTATGTTTAACTATTTAAAAATGAATAAAGATCAGCAAACTTCAGAATTAGATCATGAATTAAATGAAAGCGATTTTACTGATGAATTTTTAAAAGTTGATTATAAAGACTACTATTTTTCTAATGTAATTGCACGTTCATCAAAAACTATGCTTGAATGTAATAACGCAAAAATTGATTTAAAAAAAACAGGGACAGAAGGTTAATTCATGGAATACTTAAATATTATTTTTCAAGAAAGTTACAAAATTTTATTTTTATTAGTGCCTGTTTTAGTTTCAGTTGCTATGATCGTATGGTTGGATCGAAGAGTTTGGGCTTTTGTTCAAAAAAGACAAGGTCCAAATGTTGTTGGTCCATTTGGCTTATTACAATCCCTAGCAGATGCCCTAAAATATATTTTCAAGGAAATTATAATACCTGCTAGTTCAAACAAAGTAATTTTTATTCTTGCTCCAATAATAACAATGACTCTAGCTCTAATAGCATGGGCTGTAATTCCTTTTGGAGTTGAACAAGTATTAGCAGATATAAATGTTGGAATTTTATATATTTTTGCTGTCTCATCATTGGGTGTGTATGGGATAATAATGGGTGGATGGGCATCGAATTCAAAATATCCTTTTTTAGGAGCAATTAGATCTGCTGCACAAATGGTATCTTATGAAGTATCGATTGGTATCATTATAATTAATGTCTTATTATGCGTTGGATCTCTAAACTTGAATGATATTGTAGTTGCTCAAAAAGAAATGTGGTTTGTAATACCATTATTTCCAATGTTTGTAATTTTTTTTATATCAGCTTTAGCTGAAACAAATAGACCACCTTTTGATTTACCAGAAGCAGAGGCTGAATTAGTTGCGGGTTACCAAACAGAATATTCTGGGATGATGTATGCAATGTTTTGGTTGGGAGAGTATGCAAATATTTTGTTAATGTGTGCACTAGGGTCGATTTTATTTTTAGGAGGCTGGTTATCTCCAATCGATCTTTATCCTTTTAATTTAATACCTGGCGCTCTTTGGTTAATTTTCAAAATTTTATTTTTATTTATTCTTTTTGCGTTGGTCAAAGCGATTGTTCCAAGATATAGATATGATCAACTAATGAGACTAGGTTGGAAAATATTTTTACCATTATCTTTAACTTATGTTGTTTTGACAGCAAGTTATCTTTTTTACTTTAATCTTTTACCTACAATATAAATGAAAATATCAAGATTTTTTAAAACAATATTAATGACCGATTTTATTAGTGGGCTTTTTATTGCTGTAAAGGAACTTTTCAAATCAAAAAAAACAATAAATTATCCATTTGAAAAAGGCAAAATTAGTCCAAGATATAGAGGTGAACACGCATTGAGAAGATATCCTAATGGAGAAGAAAGATGTATAGCTTGTAAATTGTGTGAAGCTGTCTGTCCCGCTCAAGCAATTACAATTGAATCTGCCGAAAGAGCTGATGGAAGCAGAAAAACTACTCGCTATGATATTGATATGATGAAATGTATTTATTGTGGATTATGTGAAGAGTCTTGTCCTGTAGATGCAATTGTCCAAGGACCAAATTTTGAATTTTCAACTGAAACTCGTGAAGAACTCTATTATACAAAAGAAAAGCTCCTAGATAACGGAGATAGATGGGAAAATGTTTTAGCGGCAAATATTAAATCAGACAATCCATACAGATAATTTATGATTGCACATGCAATATTTTTTTATGTCTTTTCTGTCATTGCAGTTGTTTCTGCCATAATGGTAACTGTTTCTAAAAACACAGTTCATTCAGTTTTTTTTTTAATTCTTGATTTTATAAGTATATCTTGCCTCTTTATAATGATTGGTGCTGAATTTTTGGGGATGATTATGTTGATAGTTTATGTTGGGGCAGTTGCAGTGCTATTTTTGTTTGTCGTAATGATGCTTAATGTTGCTCAACAAAAAAATCAGTGGTTTGTTTCAAAAGATAGCTCAAGACATATCCCCATAGGATTATTAATCAGTGTAATAATATTTTTTGAATTGATAATTGTAATAGGTGGATGGAAATATAAACCAGATTTATTTAATTCTGCAAAATCATCGCTTGAAAACGGAGTTAGTATATACACTGATTATATACATGTGTTTCAAATTAGTGGGATGATACTTTTGATTGCTATGATAGGTGCAATAGTCCTTACTTTTAGACAAAGAGAGGGTGTTAAAAAACAAAGTTATTTAAAACAAATATCTAGAGAAAGGACTGAAGGTGTGGAAGTACTTGAAGTTGCATCTAATAAAGGAGTAAAAATAGATGATTGATATAGGTTTAGGTCACTATTTAACTTTAGGTGCTGTTATTTTTAGTATTGGAATAATTGGTATATTTCTTAATAGAAAAAATATTATTGTAATCTTGATGAGTATTGAACTTATCTTATTAGCTGTAAATATTAATTTAGTATCTTTTTCAATTTATTTAGGAGATCTTTCTGGTCAAGTGTTTACCCTCTTTATACTAACTGTTGCTGCAGCTGAGGCTGCAATTGGTCTTGCGATCATAGTTGTTTATTTTAGAAACTCTGGAACTATTCGAGTAGAGGAGATAGATAAACTAAAAGGTTAAAATGGAAATTTCAATTATAGCATTACCATTAATAGCTTCAATTATCTCAGGATTTTTTGGAAAATTGATAGGAGATAGAAGTTCAGAAATTATTACTAGCCTATTGGTATCTATTTCAGCAATTTTTTCTGTCCTCGTTTTGTATGAGGTTGTTGTTAATCAATATCAAGAGAACATCATCATAGCGACATGGATTAGCTCTGGATCGCTTGAAGTAAATTGGTCAATGAAAATTGATTCATTATCTGCTGTGATGTTAGTTGTTGTTACATCAGTTTCTGCCTTAGTTCATATTTATTCAATCGGTTACATGTCTCACGACCCGCACAAACCAAGATTTATGGCTTACTTATCTTTATTTACATTTGCAATGCTGATGTTAGTTACTGCAGATAATTTCATTCAATTATTTTTTGGTTGGGAAGGTGTAGGCTTATGTTCGTATTTTTTAATAGGATTTTGGTTTAAAAAAGAGTCAGCAAACAAAGCTGCAATTAAAGCATTTGTAGTGAATAGAGTGGGTGATTTCGGGTTTGCTCTAGGAATATTTTTAATTTTTTATTTATTTGGAACTGTAAATTATACTGAGGTTTTTGATGAAATTCCAAACATTACAGATAAAAATTTGGTATTTTTAGGTATCACATTTAATGCTGTAGATTTGATTTGCTTACTTTTATTCATTGGTGCAATGGGTAAATCAGCACAAATTTTACTTCATACTTGGTTACCAGACGCTATGGAAGGGCCAACACCTGTTTCTGCTCTAATTCATGCCGCCACTATGGTAACAGCAGGAGTTTTTCTAGTTGTAAGGTGTTCACCAATTTATGAATACTCTGATCTAGCTTTAAATATCATTACAATTGTTGGTATGAGTACTGCATTCTTTGCTGCAACAGTAGCTCTGGTACAAAATGATATAAAAAAAATAATTGCGTATTCTACTTGTAGCCAATTAGGTTACATGTTTTTTGCCACTGGCGTGGGAGCATATAATGTTGCAATGTTTCATTTATTCACTCACGCGTTTTTTAAAGCACTATTATTTTTAGGATCTGGTTCAGTTATTCATGCTTTTAAAGACGAACAAAATATAAATAATATGGGCGGAGTGTGGAAAAAACTTCCATACACCTATTCACTAATGATTATAGGAACGCTAGCTTTAACGGGGTTTCCATTTTTGTCAGGTTTTTATTCTAAAGATGCAATAATTGAATTTGCTTATTTGAGAGGAAATACAACAGGTTATTATGCTGCTGGTATAGGTATTTTTACAGCATTTCTTACATCAATTTATTCTTGGAGATTAATTTTTAAAACTTTTCATGGTGAGTATAATAATAAAGAGATTAAGATAGATGAGACGCACGAGTCTCCTATCGTGATGTTGATACCTCTAGTTTTATTATCAATTGGTGCAATATTTGCAGGATTTTTATTTAAAGAATTATTTATCGGTTATGAAGGTCTGAATAATTTTTGGCGTGATTCAATATTTTTTCTAAAACCATTAAGCACTGATCACCCACCACTATGGTTTTTATTACTTACTCCAACTTTGGTAATATTATCTATTCCACTAGCATATTATTTATTCCTTAAAAATAGAAATTTACCTGAACGATTAGCTAGTATAAATAAACCGCTTTATCAATTTTTATTAAATAAATGGTATTTTGATGAACTTTATGATGTTTTATTTGTTAAACCATCAAAAAAATTAGGTTTATTTTTATGGAAGTTCTTTGATTTGAAAATTATCGATGGGTTTGGTCCAGACGGTATTTCGTCGATGATCAAAAAATTTTCAGTAAAAGCTAATAAATTTCAAAGTGGGTATATATATCAATATGCTTTTGTAATGTTACTTGGTTTTTCTGCTTTATTAACATTCTTAATTGTAAAATAATGAACTTTCCTATTCTTTCCTCTTTGATTTTATTACCATCGATTGGAGCTTTATTTTTATTTTTTACCAAAAGTGATAAAAAAAATAATTTTACTGGAAAATATGTTGCTTTATTTACTTCAGCAGTAAATTTTTTTTTATCAATTTATCTATGGATATTATTTGATCCAACAACTTCTGAGTTTCAATTTGTTGAGGAAAGAATTTGGATTAAAGATTTAATAAATTACAAGGTAGGTGTTGATGGTATTTCAATTTTGTTTATTTTACTCACAACATTTATTACACCCCTTTGTATTGTATCGGTAAATAATTCAATCAAAGAGAGACTAAGTGAATTTTTGATAGCTGTACTTATCATGGAGTCTTTTATGATCGGTGTATTCTGCTCTTTAGACCTTGTTATTTTTTATTTATTTTTTGAGGCAGGTTTAATTCCTATGTTTTTAATTATAGGAATCTGGGGTGGTGCCAGAAGAGTTTATTCAGCGTTTAAATTTTTTTTGTATACCCTGCTTGGTTCAGTTTTAATGTTAGTAGCTATAATTACAATTTATTGGCTGAATGGAACTACAGATGTAGTTGAACTTTATAATTCTGGAATTGATATAAAGTATCAAAATCTTTTATGGTTAGCTTTTTTTAGCTCTTTTGCAGTTAAAACTCCTATGTGGCCAGTTCATACATGGTTACCAGATGCTCATGTTGAAGCACCAACAGCAGGATCTGTTTTATTAGCAGCTATATTATTAAAAATGGCAGGCTATGGTTTTATAAGATTTTCTCTTGGATTATTTCCGGCAGCATCAGAAATCTTCACCCCATTGATTTACACACTCAGTGTAATTGCGATTATTTTTACTTCTTTCATAGCTTTAATGCAGGAAGATATGAAAAAGCTAATTGCTTATTCATCAGTTGCCCATATGGGTTATGTTACTTTAGGAATTTTTACTATTCAGCAACAAGGTATTGAGGGAAGTATTATTCAGATGATCAGTCATGGATTAGTTTCTGCAGCACTTTTTTTATGTGTAGGTGTTGTTTATGACAGAATGCATTCAAGACTTATAAATACCTATGGTGGAATCGTGAGTATTATTCCAAAATATTCTATTTTGTTTATGTTATTTACTTTAGCAGCTCTAGGCCTACCTGGAACAAGTGGTTTTGTTGGGGAGTTTTTAATTTTGATGGGCGCATTTAAGGATAATTTTTTAGTAGCTGTGATTGCTAGCTTAGGGGTAATTATTGGTGCTGCATATATGCTTTGGTTATATAAAAGAGTAGTTTTTGGGAAATTAATAAATACAGATTTGAAACAGATGTTTGATTTAAATAGATCTGAGTTATTTATTTTATCTTGTTTAGCTGTACCAACTCTATTTTTTGGATTTTATCCAGATCCTCTAATTAACACAATTGAGGTTTCTATCTCAGATTTAATTGATCAATATAATTTTAAATTAGCAAGTAAAACATAATGGAAAATTTACAATTAGTATTACCCGAAATATTTTTATCTTTGTCGATAATGTTTTTATTAATATTAGGTGTTTTTAAAAAAAATAGCTCAAGACTTGTTCAGAGTCTTTCTTTAGCTGTTTTGATTGTAACCGCTGTTATTACTTTTAATGAAACAATTGGTATTAACGAAACAAAATTATTTAATAATAGTATTATTATTGATTATTTATCTTCTTTAATGAAGATAATCACTTTATTAGCTGCTTTCTTAGTCCTAATCATTTCTTCGAACTATCTTAAAACTTTTCAAATCTTTAAGATTGAGTATCCAATATTAATTTTAAGTTCTGTATTAGGAATGATGGTTATGATTAATTCTAATGACTTAATTGTATTTTATATGGGCCTTGAGCTTCAGTCGTTGGCATTATATGTTTTAGCTACATTTAATAGAGATCAAATCAAATCTTCTGAAGCGGGACTTAAATATTTTGTTTTAAGTGCTCTATCCTCCGGTTTGTTGCTCTATGGTTGCTCTTTAATATATGGATTTACTGGCTCTACCAATTTTAATGTAATAGCTGATCAATTAAATTCAAATGAGTATGCTTTGACATTTGGTATCGTATTTATTTTAGTGGGACTAGCCTTTAAGATTTCTGCTGTTCCTTTTCATATGTGGGCTCCAGATGTTTATGAAGGTTCACCTACTTCGGTGACATTATTTTTTACAATGGTTCCAAAAATAGCAGCACTGACAGTATTTATAAGATTTTTATATGTACCATTTTTAAATCTGATTGATCAGTGGCAAATGATTTTAATTTTTTTATCGATCGCATCAATGCTATTTGGTGCTATCGCAGCCATAGGACAAACAAATTTGAAAAGGCTTGTTGCTTATAGCTCCATAGGTCATGTTGGTTACGCTCTAGCTGGTGTAGCGGCAGGTACTAATGATGGCATTCAAAGTTCAGTAATTTATATAACTATATATATACTAATGAACTTAGGATTATTTTCATGCTTGTTAATGTTAAAACGAGACAATAACTATTACGAAAAAATAGATGATTTGTCAGGTTTATCTAAAAAACTAATAATTTTATTTTCACTAGCTGGGATTCCTCCTTTGGCTGGTTTTTTTGCTAAGTTTTATGTTTTTAAAGCAGTCATTGAACAATCAATGTATTTTTTAGCAATCGTAGGTTTATTATCAACAGTCGTTGCAGCTTTTTATTATTTAAGGTTAATTAAAATTATGTATTTTGATGAGCAAAAAGAAAAATATGATACTGATCATGGTTTTTGGTTAAAATTTTCTTTAACAGCATCTACATTGTTAATTCTGATATACTTCATATTTCCGAGCCAATTAATAGAGGTAGTTTCCAGAATTAACATAATTTAATGAAATTCAGAATTTTAAGATTTAAAAAATTAAGAAGTACGAATGATACAGCCATAAGAATGGTTAAAAGTTCCAATTTAAATTATGGAATGATAATCGCTGATAGCCAAAGTAATGGACGTGGGCAGTACGGAAGAAAATGGATTTCATTTAAAGGAAATTTATTTGTAAGTTTTTTTTATAATTTAGAAAATATGGATTTAACTGTAACTAAAATTACAAAATTAAATTGTATATTAGTAAAAAAACTAATTTCAAAATATTACAAAAAAAGAATTGTATATAAAAAACCAAATGATTTGTTAATTAAAGGAAAAAAAATTTGTGGAATTCTTCAAGAGATAATAAATAAACAAAATCAAAAATTTTTAATACTTGGAATTGGAATTAATTTGATAAAAAACCCTATAATTAGCAACTATCCAACTACTAATTTAAATGATTTAATTAATAAAAAAATTTCAAAAAGAAATATTGAGATACAATTGAAAAAAATTTTTGAAAAAAATTTAGAGATTTATAAACATAAAAAAAATAAATAGTTATATGTATATTTTGGGTGATATTGGAAATTCAGATACAAAGATATTTTTAGTCAACAAAAAAGATAGAATTTTAAAAAGAACAAGTTTAATTTCAAAAAATATCAATAATAAAAATTTGGACAAAAAAATTAAATTTTTGATTAAAGATATTAAAAAAGTAGAGAAAATCCTTTTTTGTAGTGTAGTACCAAAATCTTTTAATTTGATTAAAAAATATTTTCATAAAAAAACTAAAATTAGATGTTATGAAATTAAAAATCTTAATTTGAGTTCATTAATTAAAATCAAAGTTAATTATAAACAGGCTGGTTCAGATCGTTTAGCTAATGCAATTAGTTTACAAAATGGTAAAGATAATTTTATAATTTTAGATTTTGGTACTGCCACCACATTTGATGTAGTTGAAAAAAAATATTATAGAGGTGGCATAATAGCCCCTGGAGTTAAAATATCGCTTGATACTTTGTCTGACAAAGCCTCATTGATACCTCAAATAAATTTAAAGAAGATAAGAAATATAGTTGGCAACAATACAATTTCGGCAGTGCGTTCAGGTTTTTTTTGGGGCTATATAGGACTAATTGACAATATTATTAATTTGATTAAGAAAGAAACTAGAAAATCTTTCAAACTTGTAATTACTGGTGGTTACTCTGATTTGTTTAGAAAATCTTTAAAGACTCGTGTAATACAAAATAAAGATATCACAATTAAAGGATTAATTAAAATTGCTAAGTTAATTAAATAAATGAAAAAAGAATTATTATTTTGTCCACTAGGAGGTTCAGGTGAAATTGGAATGAACATGAATCTTTTTGGCTATGGTGAGCCTGGAAATCATAAATGGATAATGGTAGATATTGGAGTAACTTTTGCTGATGATACAATACCAGGCATTGATCTTATATATCCAGATCCTGGATTTATTGTTGAAAGAAAAGATAATTTATTAGGAATAATATTAACACACGCACATGAAGACCATATTGGAGCAATTGCACACTTATGGCCAAAATTAAAATGTAAGATTTTCGCAACTCCGTTTACCGCTGTATTAATTAAAGAAAAATTTAAAGAAAAACACATCGATATAACAAAAGATTTACAGATAGTTGAATTAAATGGAAATGTGCTATTGGAAGATTTTGAAATCGAGTACATTACTTTAACCCATTCTATTTTAGAACCTAATGGATTAAGAATTAAAACTCCCGCAGGTGTGGTTTTACATACTGGTGACTGGAAAGTTGACCCAAATCCCCTAATAGGTGACGAAATAAATGCGAAAAGATTAAAAGAAATAGGTGATGAAGGTGTATTAGCAATGATTTGTGACTCTACAAATGTTTTTAGTGCTGGCAGATCAGGCTCAGAGTTAGATGTAAGAAAAAATTTATTAAATATAATGGGTCGATTAAAAAAAAGAATTATTGTGACATCTTTTGCTTCAAACGTTGCTAGAATGGAGACAGCCTTTTATTGTGCTGAACAAACTGGAAGACAAATTTCACTAGTTGGAAGATCTATGCATAGAATTTATAAGGCAGCAAGACAATGTGGATATTTACAAAATACCATTGATCCAATTGATCCAAGAGAAGCTAAAAATTTTGCTAGAGAAAAAATAGTTTATTTGTGCACAGGAAGCCAAGGTGAACCAATGGGTGCAATGATGAGGATATCAAATTACACACATCCTGATGTTTTTATTGAAAAAGGTGATGCAGTAATCTTTTCATCAAAGATAATTCCAGGAAATGAGAAAAAACTCTATAAATTACACAACCAGTTAGTCAAAGATGGAATTGAGGTTATCTCAGAAGAAACAGAATTTATACACGTCTCTGGACATCCAAATCGTGAGGATCTTAAAGATATGTATCAATGGGTTAAACCAAAATGTGTAATCCCTGTTCATGGAGAGCACAGACACATGATAGAACACATAAATTTTGCTAAAGAAATGCAAGTACCTCATCCGGTTCAAGTTGAAAATGGTGATATAGTCAAGCTATACCCTGGTGAGGCACCAGAGGTATATGATAAAGCACCTAGCGGAAGATTGTACTTAGATGGAAATGTGAGTGTAGAAGAGGACTCTCAATCAATTAAAGATAGAAAAAATTTAAGTAGCAATGGATATTTGGAAGTCACTATATTAATAACACCTAAAGGAAATATCCATAATAACCCTGTTACAACATTTAGAGGTTTGCCCATTTATGAAAAAGATGAATTTCTTTATGGGTTAGAAGACGAAATTGAAAAAACAACAAGATCCTTTAAACTTGGAAGCAGACAGCAAGAAAGTAATTTAATAGACGCTCTTAAAATTGCTTGTAGAAAATTTACAAAAGAAAAAACAGGAAAAAGACCATATACTAATATTAATTTAGTAAGGATTTAATGAGTCCAACTGGCTTAGCTATAATCTACATTATTATCTGGTGGATTGTTTTTTTTGCAATTTTACCAATAGATGTTGAAAGGAAAAAAATAGTTAAAGTAGATGGTGAAGATCCGGGTTCACCAGAAAATCCTAAAATGTTAAAAAAATTCCTTTATTGTACTGGAATAACAACAATTATATTCATAGCCATTTATTTATTAATGAAATTTGAATATTTAAATTTAAGAAATATAATCATTTAACATGCATATTTCTAAATCTTTTATTCCTATTTTAAAAAATAATCCCTCAGAGGCAAAAATAAAGTCTCACCAGCTAATGTTAAGAGTTGGAATGATAAAACAATCTTCAGCAGGCATATACTCTTGGTTGCCCCTTGGTTTTAAAGTAATGAAAAAAATTGAAAGAATTGTCAGAGAAGAGCAAAACAAAATAGGTGCACAAGAAATACTAATGCCCACAATACAATCCAGCGAGATTTGGAAAGAGAGTGGACGTTATGAGGATTATGGTGAGGAAATGTTACGAATTAAAGATCGTCAAGATCGAGAAATGCTTTACGGACCAACAAACGAGGAACTAGTAACTGATATTTTTAGATCTTCTCTAAAATCATACAAATCATTACCTCAACTTCTCTATCATATTCAATGGAAATTCAGAGATGAAATCAGACCAAGATTTGGAATTATGCGATGTCGGGAATTCTATATGAAGGACGCATACTCTTTTGACATTCTTTTGATGTTACAGATGAAGATGCATTGTTTTCTTATAATAAATTTTTCTTATCTTATTTAAAAACTTTTAAAAGATTAGATCTTACAGCAATTCCAATGGCAGCCGATACAGGACCAATTGGTGGAAATCTTTCTCATGAATTTATTATCCTAGCAGAAACTGGAGAGAGTAAAATTTATGCAGATAAAAGAATATTTGACTTGAATTTTGAAGGAACAAAACTTGATGTTAAATCCCTACTTGAATTGAGAAATCAATATGAAAAATTTTACTCAGTTACTGATGATAAATTTAAAGAAGATGAGTTTAATGAAAAAGTTTCAGAGAAAAATAGATTGAAAACGAAAGGTATAGAGGTTGGTCATATTTTTTATTTTGGAGACAAATATTCCAAACCAATGGAAGCAGCAGTCGATTTACCTGGGGGTAAAAAAGACTATGTAAAAATGGGTTCTTATGGAATAGGAGTTTCAAGATTAGTAGGAGCAATTATAGAGGCAAAATATGATGAAAAAAATGAAATCATGAAATGGCCAATTTCTGTTGCACCATATGATATTGCAATAATTCCTATGATTAATAAAAATGATACATCTGCACTCGATAAAGCAAACAAAATAAGTCTTGAGTTAAATCAAAATAATATCGATGCGATTATTGATGATACTGATGAGAACTTATCCTCAAAAATAAAAAAAATGAATTTAATTGGGGCTCCATATCAAATAATTATTGGAAAACAAACTGAAGGTGATTTATTTGAATTTAAAGAAATAAACAAAGAAACTCAAAAAATTAATTTAAAAGAAATTATTAAGATTATTAATAAACAAAAAGCTCACAATTGATTTCAACTTTAGAAAAAGAAATTACATTTAGATTTTTAAAAGCTAGAAAAAAAGATGGCTTTTTAAATGTTATATCTATCTTTTCATTTATTGGAATAAGCCTTGGTGTTGCAGTCCTAATTATTGTTATGTCAGTAATGAATGGATTTAGATCAGAATTAATAAATAAGATAGTTGGTTTTAATGCTCATATAACTGTTGATACTTATGAAAATCAAATTCAAATTGATAAATTAAAGAATACTAATCTCAATCTTATCGCGAGTGAAATGATATTAAGCAACTCAGGAGAAGCAATAATTATTAAAAAAGACACCTCTAAAGGTATTATTTTGAGAGGTTATTCAAGAAAAGATTTTCCTAAACTAAAGATAATAAAAGATAAAACATTTGTTGGGAATAAAAGTAACTTAACAGGTAATTATATTTCTTTAGGGAAGGAGTTAAGTTTTACGCTGAATCTTAAGCTCGGTGATGATGTATCAATAATGTCATCATCAGGTGTAGATACAATAATTGGCAGTATTCCAAAGAAAAAATCTTTTACTATTGTTTCGTTGTTTGAAAGTGGCTTAGC
>LUMH01000230.1_pt1 | contig 13426 bp, 15 predicted proteins | sample 730001 | NCBI WGS metagenome assembly LUMH01 (sample SAMN03860268, study PRJNA289734) | marine metagenome | biome: seawater column; feature: ocean; material: water; isolation source: Red Sea water column Station 34 - depth 25m | place: Saudi Arabia: Red Sea | collected 2011-10-15 | depth 25 m
AATTACAGTTGACTCTGATACAAGCAACGAAGATGCTAAAAAGATTCTTCAAAAACACAGAATTGAAAGATTGTTAGTTGTTGATAAGCAAAATAATCTTGATGGTTTAATTACTGTTAAAGATTTAACTAAGAAAGAGGAATTTCCTTTTTCTACTAAAGATAAAAATGGAAGATTAAGAGTTGCAGCTGCCATAAGTGTCAGAGAAGATTGGCAAGAAAGGATTAAAGCACTCATAAAAGTAGGAGTTGATGCAATTGTTATTGATACAGCACATGGTCACTCTGAATTTGTTTTAAAATTAGTTAAAGAAGTAAAAAAAGAATTTCCAAATTTAGATTTAATTGCGGGAAATGTAGCAACTCCTGAAGCAACAGAAGATTTGATAAAAGCTGGTGCAGATTGTGTAAAAATTGGCATCGGCGCAGGCTCTAGTTGCACTACAAGAATCATTGCTGGAGTTGGGGTACCACAGCTATCAGCTGTTATGGACTGTGCTCAGGTTGGAATAAAGCACAAAATACCTATTATTGCAGACGGTGGTATTAGGTATAGTGGAGATATTGCAAAATCTTTGGCTGCTGGTGCAAATGTAGTAATGCTTGGAGGTATGCTTGCTGGTATGGATGAAAGTCCAGGAGAGACTATTGTTTATGAAGGAAGAAGATATAAGTCTTACAGAGGAATGGGTTCGCTAGCTGCAATGAAAGAAGGGGGCGGTGAAAGATATTTTCAACAAGAAAAAGATGAATTAAAATTGGTTCCAGAAGGAATTGAGGGAATGGTTCCATTTAGAGGTCCAGTTAATAATACAATTTTCCAATTAATTGGAGGTTTAAAATCTTCAATGGGCTATTGTGGCGCCAAAGATCTAAAGTCATTATATGAAAATAAAAAATTTATTGAAATTTCATCTGCAGGAGTTAAAGAAAGTCACCCTCACGAAGTAAGTATTATCAAGGAAGCCCCAAACTATCAGGGTCACGATAAGTAATTCTTTATTTTAAAGAATTTAAATGATTAGTAATCTTAGATTTTTGTCTCGCAGCATTATTTTTATGAATAACATTTTTGCTAGCCATTTTATCAATGAATGAAACTGCACTTGAATAATACTCGTCAGCAGCTTTTTTAGAGTCAGAAGATAATACATTTTTAATAAGTGTACGCATTCTTGACTTGTTTTGAGAGTTGATAGCTCTTTTCTTTAAGTCTTGTCTGTCTCTTTTAATTTGTTGTTTATGTCTATCCATAAAATGTGGTTGCAACTTATTCTATTCAGAAATAGATGTCAATAATTTTCTAATTTGATTATGGTTTTAAGTTTTATCCTTTAAATTACGCTATGTCGTCAAAGAATTTGAAAGAAATAGCAGATAAAGCCAGAAAAAATGATTTTATTTCCATTTCTGAGTTAATGACTGGTATTGAGAATAGAGTTTTTTCAAGAAAAGAAGTATCCCAACTAATCTTCAAGGAGTCTCATAAATCATTGAAGATTGGAATTACAGGTCCTCCTGGTGCAGGTAAAAGTTCACTAATGAATAAGCTTATTCCTCAAATAAGAAAAGAAAATTTATCGGTAGGAGTTGTAACTGAGTTAGCAGAAGATTTTAGTGATATTTTGGCATTTAGTGGAAAAGATATAATTTTTATAGAAACCGTTGGAGTAGGACAATCTGAATACAGTGTGTCCGAAATTACTGATCTGACTACTTTAGTTTTTGTTCCTGAATCTGGAGATGAAATTCAACTTCTAAAAGCTGGGATTTTAGAACTAGCCGATGTATTTGTTGTTAATAAGTCAGATAGAAAAGATTCTAATCTATTAGTAAAATCTATAAATAATATTTTATCATCAACTAAAAAAGACTCAAAGAAAATTCCAATTTTCAAAACAAGCTGTAAAACGGATGAGGGTATTGAAGATTTTTCACAAGCTATTACTTCATACTTCAAATCCATGAAAGACAATAAAGATATTCAAGAGAAGCAAGTTTTAAGATATAATCGAAGAATAAAATCAATAGTTGAAAAAGATATTTTAAGTCAATTTTGGAATGAGGAAAGAACAGCTCTTTTAGATGGTGTTGATAAAGCCTCAATAAAAACAAAGTCACCATACGAGCTTGTTGATGAAATTAAGGGAAAAAATGAATAATAATGATATGTCAATAGTAGATCATCTTGAAGAATTAAGATGGAGAATTTTAAAGTCGCTAGGTTCGATACTTTTAATGTCAGTCTTAACATTCAATTTTGCAAATTTTCTTGTAGATATCCTCATAAAACCTGCTTCTCAAATTAATTCAGATTTAAACCTTCAGGTTTTAACAATTCAAGGTATGTTTCTTTTAAAATGGAATTTGGCTATCATTGGAGGAATTATTTTATCTCTTCCAGTTATTACAGTTCAAGTTTGGAAATTTTTATCTCCAGGCCTTTATGATAAAGAAAAGAAGATACTAATTCCGCTTATCCTTACCGCATTTATTTGTTTTATTTTGGGAGGTGTTTTTGCTTATAAGGTAATCTTACCTTTTTCTTTAGATTTTTTTGCATCAATGATAACAGCAGATATCCAAAACAATTTCTCAATCAATTATTATTTTAGTTTTGTATTATCTTTGATGATTGGAGCAGGATTAATTGCCTGTCGCATCCTTCTTATTTTCTTCAATTGGATTAATTAATCCAGAATTTTTAAAAACATACAGAAGAGAGGCTATTGCTATAACAGTTGTTCTTTCTGCGATAATCACGCCTCCAGATCCAATTAGCCTGATTATAATGTCTATTCCAATGTTAATCTTGTATGAAATAAGTATAGCCGTATCCTGGTTTGCTAATAAACTTTTTAATAATGAGACATGAAAAAAATTTTAGTCATCAGAATGAGTGCAATTGGTGATATTGTTCTTGCAACATCGTTTCTAGAATCAGTAAAACAAAAATATCCTGATAGTGAGATACATTTTCTTATCAAGAAGGAATTCTCTGATCTTATAAAAAAACATCCAATCATTGATAAACTTATATCTTTTGATAAAAAATTAGGATTGAATGAGCTATTTCGATTGGGAAGATTTTTAAGAAGTAATAATTATGACATAATTTTTGATATCCATAGCGTTTTTAGAACAAGAGTTTTATCACTTTTTTTAAGAAAGAATTTATTTAAGCAGATAAAAAAACCAAGATTAAGAAGATTCCTATTGTTTTACGGTTATAAAAATTATTTTGAAGAAAGCTTCAGCCATATAAAAATGTATCATACCTTATTAGGACAAGATAAAACTTTTCCTCAAACAAACTTGTATATTGATCAACTTGAGGAAGATAAAACTAAACAGTTTTTAAGAGAAAATAACATTGGAAATAATTATATAGCTATTGTCCCAGGTGCTGCGTGGAGTCAAAAGCAATGGTCGATTGACAATTATAATAATTTAATAAAAAAGTTAATTCGTTCGTTTAATTCAACAATTGTTATTCTTGGATCTACAAATGATGTTATTTGTGATAAAATTATTAAACATGACAAAATCATAAACCTAAAAGACAAAACATCTTTAAGAATGGCAATGGGTGTAGTTAAATATGCGCAGCATACTTTAGGAAGTGATACTGGTCTTTTACATGTGACTCAAGAGTCATTGAAAATAAAGATTTATGGTGCAGACCGTGCTCACAAAATGGTAGTAGACCTTGTTATAGAAAAGAACAGTACTGTATGACTGAAATAGACAGCGAAAAAGTGTATAGCAATGTAAGTAGGGCTTTAACATTATGATAGTTCTAATATTTTTATACAACCTTGTTGCTATTCCAATTATTTTACTTTTATCAATTATTTTTTCAATTTTTAACACAAAAATAAGAAAAGGATTATTTGGGAGATTTAATTCTTTTTCAGCACTCAAATCATTCCCAAAGAACAAGTTTTCACAGATTTATTGGTTTCATTGCGCATCTTTTGGAGAATATCAACAAGTTGAGACATTAATTGAACAAATAAAAAAAAGAGATCAAGGTATAGGAATTATAACCTCCTTTTTTTCACCATCAGGATTTGAAAATGTAAATGATAGAAATATTGATTTGAAAATTTATTTACCATTTGATTTTATTTTTTCATCATTTAAGGCTTTAAGGATAGTAAAACCTAATAAAATTTTCTTTACTTCAAGTGATTTTTGGCCAAGTTTTTTATTTGCGGCAAATCAGTTAAATATTTCAACAGTTTTAACATCAGCAAGATATAGAAAATCATATAACATATTTTTGAAAATGTTTAATAAGATATTTTGTGTAAGTGATAATGATTATCATCAAATAAAAATGAATATTTCAAATGATGAAATTTATAAAATTGGAAATCCTCGATATGATAGAATATTAAATAATTTAGAAAATGTTGAATACAAACTTGATTCTTCTAGACAGGATGAAGGTAATATATTGATTTTTGCAAGTATGTGGGATGAAGACAATAAAATTATTTTTGAAAAGTTTATTAATTCTCCATTAGTTAATCATTTTGAAAAAGTGATAATTGTTCCGCATGAAGTAACTGATTACCATTTGAATTACTATTTTTCTGCATTAGAGAATAATGATTTATCATTCAAAAAAATAAATCAATATCAAAATTTTAACCAATTTGAAGAAAAGTATATTATTGTTAATAAAGTAGGTTTTCTTTCAAAATTATATGCACAAAGTACTATAACTTATGTTGGAGGAGGCTTTTCTAAATCGGGAATACATAATATCATTGAGCCCGCAGCTGCTTCAAATCCAGTTATTTTTGGTTCAAATTTTCTTAATTCTAATAAATCTGACGCTGAAGGTTTAATAGATGTTTCAGGTGGTTTTTCCGTCGATTCTTATGAGCTATTTACTGAAAAAATAAATTGGCTTTTAGATAAAAATAATTACAATAATTCATCAAAAAATTGTAAATCTTTTGTAACTGAAAATTCTGGCTCCACGGAAAAAATTTTAAAGGAATTATATGAGTAAATTATTCAAAGTTAGCGATATATTTCTTGTCCCTAATCTAATTACAATTCTGAGATTTTTTCTTATTGCTCCAATGATTATAACTTACAAGAATGGAATGCAATCGTATTTCTTAATAATACTTTTTGTATCATTATTATCAGATTTTCTAGATGGAATTGCTGCTAGAATTCTTGACCAGAAATCAGAGCTTGGCAAGACACTTGATCCAATTGCAGATGGAATTACGCTATTTGCTTTTATAATCCTTTTTAATCAAGAAGGTCTAATCTCAACTAGGTTTATGATCTTTTATTTTTTAAGACAATTAACAATTTTAATATTTTCATTATGGTATTTACCAAAATTAAAAACAGTTTATGGTTCCAATATTTTAGGGAAAACAGGAGTATGTTTTTTAGGAGCTGCATTATGTATTTTTGCATTTAAGGTTCAGAGTATATATTATATTACGCCTGTGTTATTAAATATTGCCGCTATTTTACTATTTATTAGTCTTCTTGATTATTTAAGATTTTTCCTTAAAATAAAATAAAACATCTACATAATTGTCATACATATTATTTTACTTTATCGTTAATAATATTTAAATTATTGGTCATTATGGCAGACTTTAAAGTAGAATCAAAATTTTCTCCAGCAGGAGACCAGCCAACAGCTATATCTGAACTGTCAGATGGATTGAAGGAAAATGCTTCTCATCAGACTTTGCTTGGTGTAACAGGTTCAGGAAAAACATATACAATTGCAAAGGTAATTGAGGAAGTTCAAAAGCCGACTTTAGTTATTTCTCATAATAAAACTTTAGCAGCTCAGCTCTACGGAGAATTCAAAAACTTATTTCCAAATAATGCTGTTGAATACTTTATTAGCTATTACGATTATTATCAGCCTGAATCATATATGCCAGTAACTGATACATTCATAGAAAAAGACTTTTCAATGAATGAAGAAATAGATCGTTTAAGGTTAAAAGCAACCAGCTCTTTACTTCAACGAAAAGATGTCATTGTCGTTAGCTCTGTTTCATGTATATATGGTTTAGGTAATCCCAAAGAATGGAAGAAGCAAGTGGTTCATTTAAAGCTTGATGATTCTATTAGCAGGTCTAGCTTAACTGAATACCTTGTCGATATTTATTATCAAAGAAATGATCAAGTTTTAGAGAGATGTAATTTTAGAATTTTAGGAGATATTTTTGAAATCTTTCCAGCGTATGAGGATAAGGCTATAAGAGTTGATATTTTTGACAATATTATTCAATCGATAGTATCATTTGATCCTCTAACAGGAGAAGAACATTCTGAGCATGATGAATTTTATCTATATCCAGCAAGACATTTCATTTCTGATAAAGATAAAAATGATTCGGTTATTAAAGAGATAAAAAGAGACTTAATTGAGAGGACTAAGTTCTTTAATGAAAACGAAAAGTTTTTAGAAGAACAAAGAATTAGTCAAAGAACTAATTTTGATATTGAAATGATCCAAGAGATTGGATATTGTTCTGGTATTGAAAATTATTCAAGATATTTTGATGGAAGGAAAGAAGGCGAAAGACCTTTTACATTGATTGATTTTTTTCCTGAAGATTTTTTAACTGTAATAGATGAGTCTCACGTTACTTTACCTCAAATCCAGGCTATGTATGGTGGAGATAGAAAGCGTAAAGATAATTTGATTGATTATGGGTTTAGATTACCCTCAGCATATGATAATAGACCATTAAAATCAGATGAATTTTCAACACTTCAAAATCAAGTTATTTACGCATCTGCAACTCCATCTCATAGAGAGTTAGAACTCTCTCAGGGGGCAGTTACTGAATTAATTAATAGGCCTACTGGATTGGTAGATCCTGAGTTGATGATTAGACCTTCTGCTGGTCAAATTGATGATCTTATTTCAGAGATAAAGATTAGGTCGTCAAAAGATGAAAGATGTTTAGTTACTACATTAACTAAGAAAATGGCTGAAGACCTATCCGAGTATTTAAGTTCTGTCGGTTTAAGAGTTCGATATCTTCATTCAGAAGTGAAAACTATTGAAAGAGTTAAAATTTTAAGAGATTTAAGATTAGGTGATTTTGATGTTTTAGTTGGAATCAATCTATTAAGAGAAGGATTAGATCTTCCTGAAGTATCATTGGTCGCAATTTTAGATGCTGATAAGGAGGGATTTCTTAGATCTAAAAGTTCATTGGTTCAAACAGCAGGTAGGGCAGCTCGACATGAGCAAGGTAAAGTAATTTTATATGCTGATAAAATAACAGATTCGATGAAATATTTGATTGATGAAACTGATCGAAGAAGAAAAATTCAAATGAAATTCAATAAAGAAAACAACATTACTCCAAAAACTGTTAAAAAATCAGTTGAAGAAATTATGCAATCTACTAGAGTCGCTGAATCTTACAGAGATAGTGAAATTGAAGTTAAAAGAGATGTTGCGACTGATAAGTTTCTACTGGAGGATAAAAAAATTGTTGTAGAAATGATTAGAGAAGAGATGCTTGAAGCAGCTGAAAATTTAGAATTTGAAAAAGCAGCCAAGCTAAGAGATGAAATGAACAAACTAGAAAAAGAAATTAAGTTATAATCAACGGAGATATTATGAATATAGATTTAATTAAACAAAAAGCAGGTATTATTGGAGAAAGCGATGCTATTAATCAGGTTTTAGAAATGGTTGCCCAAGTAGCAAATGTAGATATTTCAGTTTTAATTAATGGAGATGTTGTGAAAATTATAACATCTAAAAAAGTTTCTCCATCATTGCATTGGTTAACTAGTACTAAAACAGGTAAGGCTAGGGCAGCAATACGAAGATATTGGCAATATAGAGAAAACACAAAACCTTTAAAACAGAAAAGATATAATACTACACTGTGGATTTCCTTAGAAGATGAGCCAGGTAAATTAGGTGATGTGACAACTATGATAGGTATTAATAATGTTAATATTTCAAGTGTCGAAATGGTGGAGAAGACAAAAAAAAATATTAATTTTAGATTTAATTTAATAATCCATGATTTGAAAAACTTTACAAAACTTATTAGTGAACTAAAACAGAAAGATTACAATTTTAAAATTATAAGACATAAGAACAAAAAATATGCTTTCTTTAAAAGACTCTTTAGCGGTTTTAAGAAAAACTAATGCTCTTTTAGAAGGTCATTTTGTATTATCTTCAGGTCTTCATTCACCAAAATATGTACAATGCGCAAAACTTCTAAGCTATCCACATCTATCAAAAAATTTCTGTAATTCATTAAGTAAAAAAATTAAAAAAAATTTTAAAAAATTTGACCTTATACTTGCACCAGCTATGGGTGGCATTGTTATAGGATTTGAAATAGGAAGAATACTTAAAAAGGAAACAATTTTTTGTGAGAGAGTAGAGGGGAAATTCAAATTACGAAGAGGTTTTGATATAAAAAAAAATTCAAAAGTTTTGATAATTGAAGATGTCATAACAACAGGAAAATCGAGTTTAGAATGTTTTAAACTTATTAAAAAAAAAAAGGCTAAAGTTGTAGGTTATGCATGTTTGATAAATAGATCAAATAAGAAAACATTAAAAATTAAAAAAGGAAAAATCATATCTCAGATTAAATTAGATGTTCCTACATACAGTAAAAAAAATTTACCAAATTTTCTAAAAAAAATTCCTATCACAAAACCAGGAAGTAGATTTTTGAGATGAGTATAAGATTAGGTGTAAATATTGATCACGTAGCAACTTTAAGGAATGCAAGAGGTGAAAAACATCCTGATCCATACTCGGCAGCACTATCAGCCTTAAAATATGGAGCTGATTCAATTACAATTCATTTGAGGGAGGATAGAAGACACATAAATGATATTGATTTGAAAAAAATTACAAAAAATAAAAAAATACCAACTAATTTAGAAATGGCTGCAAACGAAGAAATGTTGAAAATTGCAATCAAATCAAAACCTAACTTTGTTTGCATAGTTCCTGAAAAACGACAAGAAATAACGACTGAGGGTGGATTAAATCTAAAAAAAAATTTTAAAAAAATTAAGAGAATTATTCAAAAATTGAATAATTCTAAAATTCGTACAAGTCTGTTTATTGATCCAAATATTGAAGATATAAAGTTTTCTAAAAAAATCGGCACACACTGTGTTGAATTACACACTGGTAAATTATCTTTTAAAGTTAAAAATAAAATAAATTATTTTAATGAACTCAAAAAAATTAAAAAATGTTCAGAATTAGCAAATAAGTTTAATATTGAAGTACATGCTGGTCATGGCATGGATTATAAAACAGCAAAAATATTAAAAAAAGTCAAATTTATTAAAGAATTTAATATTGGTCATTTTATTATTGGGGAGTCAGTTTTGTTTGGAATGAATAAAGTAATTAAAAATTTTAAGAAAATAATTAGATAACATGAATATCATAGGAAATGGTGTTGATATTGTTGAAAATAAAAGAATTAATAAATTAATCGACGATAAGAAATTTATCAAAAGAGTTTTTACAAACAAAGAAATAAGATTTTCAAAAAATACAAAAAATAAAACAAATTATTTCGCAAAAAGACTAGCGGCCAAAGAGGCATTCGTTAAAGCTTTAGGCACTGGTTTTAGAAATAATATAAATTTTTCAGATATAGAGGTAATAAATAATAAATTAGGAAAACCTAAAATAAATATTTCTAAAAAGGTAAGAACTTTTATAAAAAAAAAATTTAAATTAGATAAACCAAAAATATATGTTTCATTATCCGACGAAAATAAGCATTCTATTGCTTACGTAATACTTGAAAACACTTAATGAAAAAATTTATAATAGATAATACTAAAACCCTTATTTTTGCATTAATAATTGCAGTTTTTATTAGGTCAATTCTTATACAACCTTTTTATATACCATCTTCTTCTATGGAACCTAATTTACTTGTGGGAGACAGATTATTTGTGACAAAATTTTCATATGGATATAGTAAACATTCTTTTCCTTTTAGCCCACCTATATTAAATGGGCGTGTATTAAGTGATAATCCAGAAAGAGGAGATGTTGTTGTCTTTAAAACTCCTGCTGATAACAGAACTGACTATATTAAAAGATTAATAGGATTGCCAGGTGATGTTTTGCAGTTTATCGATGGAGATCTGTATTTAAATAATAATCAAATAGTTAAAACCATAAAGAATAAAAATGATTATTTATTTTGTGGAAACAATGAAATAAGTGTTTCAACATACGAGGAAAAATTACCAAATGGAAAAAAATATTTTGCATCATATAGAAATGACATATCCTTTAAAAATTCTGACAAATTTATAGTCCCAAAAGATCATTATTTTTTTTTAGGTGACAATAGAGATTGTTCAAAAGATAGTCGATTTTTATCTGAAGTTGGTTATGTGCATAAAAATAATTTAGTTGGTAAAGCACAAATATTGTTTTTTTCTTCTGATCCGAGAAAAGGTAGTATTTTTTTGATTTGGAAATGGAATGAAATAATGAGATTCAGCAGATTATTTAAAAAAATTAAATAGTGAAAAGCAAATTTAAAAATTTAGAAAATAGAATAAATTATGTATTTAAAAATAAGGTTTTTTTAATAACTGCATTCACACATAAAAGTTCAGACTCTGAAAATAATTACGAGAGACTAGAATTTCTTGGTGATAGAGTTTTAGGAATAGTAATTTCAAAAAAATTACTTGAATTATATCCAAATGAAAAAGTTGGTAGTCTTGATAAAAAATTTGCATCTTTAGTAAATAAAAATATGTGTCTAGAAATTGGTAAAAAATTGAAAATAGATAATTTTATAATTATTGGAAAGGATAAAAGCAGAAAACAAATTGAAAATAAAATAATTTCAGATTGTTGTGAGGCATTGATAGGTGCAATTTTTTTAGATTCAAATTTGGATCAAGCAAAAAAATTTATACTAAACAATTGGAGCACTCATTTGAAATCTTCTTTTGATAATGTTGTGGACGCAAAAACCAAATTACAAGAATATTCACTTAAAAAATTCAAAACTCTTCCTAGTTACAAACTAATATCAAATACAGGCCCTAGACATAAACCAACTTTTAAAGTTGGAGTAAAAATTAGTAACACAAATTATATTTTTTCTACTGGATCTTCTAAACAAAAAGCAGAGCAATCTGCTGCAAATGAATTACTAAAATCACTTAATAAAAAATGAATTGGCAGGATACAGGTTTTTTACTCTCAAAAAATAAGTATAGTGAAAATAATTCTATAGCAGAATTTTATACCAAAAATCATGGAAAAGTTACTGGTGTAATTTACGGATCCACATCAAAGAAAATAAAAAACTACTTATTAATAGGTAATAAATTTCATTTGAACTTTAATTCTAAGAATGACTCGAAGGTTGGTTACTTTAAATTAGAGATTGACCAAGTAGTTACACCATTATTTATGGACGATAAAAATAAATTATTATCTATTTCCTATGCAATGAGTTTAATTAAATTATTAACTGTTGAGGATCAACAAAATGAAAATGTTTTTTATCTTACTGACAATTTAAAAAATATATTAAATCATAACAAATGGCTTTTAGAATTTATTTTTTGGGAGCTTAGTTTTTACAAATGTGTTGGTTATGATATTGAATTTAAAGATTATGTGAGTGAAGAAATTGGATCTAATGGTAACAAAAAATATTTTGTAAAATCTACAAAAAAAAATGTTCCAAACTTCCTAATTGATAAAAATTTTGAAATCGATAACTATAATGAGTTATTGATCGGCTTTAAAATTGTAGGTGATTATTTAGAAAAAACTATACTAAAAACAATTGGCATAAACTATCCAAGTTCAAGATCTAACCTATATACGTCTATTAAAAATCTAAGTTTATTTGATCAGCAAAATATGAAATTATAGCGTTTGATCCAGCTCTTTTAAATGCCATAAGAGTTTCATAAATGACGTTATCGTCTATTATTCCTTGTTTAATACCATTAGCTATAAGACTGTACTCTCCTGAAACTTGATACGCTAAAACTGGAATTTTAAAATGTTCTTTAACGTTTTTAATTATATCTAGATAAGGTAAACCTGGTTTTACCATTACCATATCTGCACCTTCTTTAATATCGATTGAAACTTCTCTTAATGCTTCATTAGTATTTTTAAAGTCCATTTGATAAGTTTTCTTATCTCCTCTTAAAGCACCTTTTGATCCTACAGCATCTCTAAATGGTCCATAGAAACTTGATGCATATTTTACAGCATAAGAAATTATCTGAACATCTTCAAATTTGTTTTTATCTAACTCTTTTCTTATTTTTCCAATTCTTCCATCCATCATATCTGATGGTGCTATTACATCACAGCCCATTGATGCTTGTAATAGTGATTGTTTAACTAAAACATTTATTGTTTCATCATTAACAATTTTACTATTTTTTAACAATCCGTCATGACCGTGAGAAGTATATGGATCAAGAGCAACATCACACATTATACCAATTTCATTTTTATATCTTTTTTTAATGTATCTAATAGCCTTACATACTAAATTATTTTCGTTTAATGCTTCAGAGCCTAATGGATTTTTTAACTTAATTTTTGTTTGAGGAAACAGTGCAACCATAGGAATTTTTTTTTTAATTGATTTGTCTATTATCTTTGAAAGTCTATCTATTGAATATCTATAAATATTAGGCATAGATTTAATAGGAATTTTTTGGTTAGAGCCATCTGTTAAAAAAATTGGAAGAATCAGATCGTTATAAGAAAGACTATTTTCCTGTACAAGCCTACGTGACCAACTATTTTTTCTTGATCTTCTCATCCTTAAATTTGGATATTTTCCTGTGATAATCATTATTAATTATATGTATGATGCGACAAAAGTTATATGTTATATATAAAATAATAAAGTATTTATTTAGCGCATGAGCAACGTATCTTATCTTAAAGAAGTAAAAAAAAGTAATTCTAATAGTGATTTTCACTTACAAGACGTAAGTTTTGACATTGAAAAATTACAAGCTGCTTGTGATGAAGTATTGAACATGAAAGGCTTTGACACAAGTTTAGGAATACCCCACTTTGCAGGTATATCATTAAATCAAATACCAGGCGACCCTGACTCAATTAAAGGAAGCAAGGTTAGAGGAGTATACTGGACAAAGCCAGATTCAACTGGGAAAGAAGTTAGCCGTGATGTTGCAATAGAGGAAGAAAAATATACTGAATTTGTAAAAGATTTCGAACACACTTATTTCAAAGAAGTTTACGATGTATTAAGCAAAAGATACAAACTTGGGAGAATGAGATTATTGTTAAAAGAACCTCGATCAACTTTAAGTTGGCATAGAGACCCAGAGCCAAGACTGCATATTCCAATATATACTAATCCTGGTGC
>LUMH01000434.1_pt1 | contig 13383 bp, 12 predicted proteins | sample 730001 | NCBI WGS metagenome assembly LUMH01 (sample SAMN03860268, study PRJNA289734) | marine metagenome | biome: seawater column; feature: ocean; material: water; isolation source: Red Sea water column Station 34 - depth 25m | place: Saudi Arabia: Red Sea | collected 2011-10-15 | depth 25 m
GAGACAAAATATACTGTTGGGAAAAATGAAAATGGAAATTTCCTTAAGGCTGTTGCCGATAATGCAGCATCTGGTCTTGGCAAAGAAGTTAAAATTGATCTAAACAAGACTCCATTCATTAATATTACATGGAAAATTGAGAAAGACTTGTCTGGAATTAAGGAAGATACCAAAAATAACAAAATCAAGATTAAAAATAGTTGATCATTTTGATATCTCAAGGTCAAAAATTGATGACATAAGAGTATCCAGTATCGACGAGAGTGTTAACATGTTTCGAGGTGTTGTTAATAATGAGCCCGGACCAGCTAGAGATATCAGTATTCTGAATTCAGCTTTCCTTTTATCAATTGCATACGACGACATCTCCATTTCTGAGTACTGATTGCAAAGCTTGCTCATTACCATTTACTTCACATCCTACCGCTGTATCACCAACTTGAGTATGTACAGCATATGCAAAATCAATTGGTGTTGCATTTTTTGGTAGTTTAATAACAGATCCCTTTGGAGTAAAACAAAATACATTTTCTTGGAACATTTGTAGTTTTGTATATTCATAATAATGTTCTGGATTTTCATTTTTATCAATTATCTCGACAAGATCTGCTAACCAATCATACTCTTTCCATGTAAGTGAATTAAATTTTTCTGATGATTTATATTTCCAATGTGATGCTATACCTCTTTGCGCAAATTCGTGCATTTGACTTGTTCTTAATTGTATTTCAATTGGTCTTTGATTGGGACCAATGATTGCAGTATGAATAGATTTATAGTTGTTAATTTTTGGTGATGATATGTAATCTTTAAATTTACCTGGTATGCAGTTCCATTTACTGTGTAAAGCTCCTAAACATCTGTAACAGTTTTCAACATCATCAAGTATAATTCTAAAACCAATAATGTCAGTTATTTGCTCTAATGAAGTTCTTTTCTTTTGAATTTTTCTCCATATTGAAAAGGGTGTTTTCTCTCTACTAAATATTTTAAATTTTAAATTATTTTCATTTAATAAATTTTCAAATTCAGACAATACATTATTATAATTAACTAAATTGCTATCTTTGATTTGGTTTAATCTATCTTTAATTAATTTTCTTGCCTCTGGATTCAAAACCTCAAAAGATAAATCCTCAAGTTCATCTCTTATTCTATTCATACCCATTCTATCTGCTAACGGTGAATAAATCTCCATAGTTTCTTTTGCTATTCTTTGACGTTTTTCAATTTTATCGATTGCTTTTAACGTTCTCATATTATGTAATCTGTCAGCGAGTTTTACTAATAAAACTCTTATATCTTTAGAAGTAGCTAGAATAAGCTTTCTGAAATTTTCAGCTTTTGAATTTGATATGGCCTGATTTTCAAACTCGGAAATCTTAGTTACACCATCAACAAGATCTGCAACTTCTTTACCAAACTCTTCTTCTATAGTTTTGTAAGTAGCATGAGTATCCTCTATGGTATCATGTAACAAACCAGTTGCTATTGTAGCACTATCAAGTTTTAAATCTGTTAATATATTAGCCACTGCAACTGGATGAATAACGTATGGATCGCCAGAATGTCTTTTTTGGTTTTTATGCGCCTTCAAGGCGAATTCATAAGCCTTTGATAATGCATCAGGATTTAGAAATTTGTTATAAGATTTAACCTTATTAATGAGATCTTCAGAATTAATCATATTTATATTATATCATTTTTTTAGATTAATTTAATAGTTCTTAGTTCGTCTGTGGGCAAAGAAAATATTAAATCTTTAATATTTCTTTTTAAAATTGGATGAGACCAGTTTTTTGATATCTCAAATAGTGGAAATAAAACAAAATTCCTTAAATGCATTGACTTATGCGGGATTGAAAGGTTTTGATTATTTTTTTCTAAATTATAAACTTTTCCATTAAAATCAATAATATCAATATCACAAACTCTAGGATGATTTTTTATAGCTTTTTTTCTACCAATCTTTATTTCTATTGATTTAATGATGTTAAATAATTTAATAGGATTAAAAGACGTTTTCACAAATATCACTGAGTTTACGTAAAAAGGAAATTTTTTGTTAGGCCAGGACTCAGTTTTATAAAAGCTTGAAGATTTCAAAATTTGAATGTTACTCTCTATGATTAATTGTTGGGTTTTAATTAAATTGCTAATTTTATTTCCAAGATTCGAACCTAGTGCTAAATACACATAATTAGCTCGATTTTCTAAAGTACCTTGCTTTTTCACGGTTCCAATCTCTAGTTTTTTTTGTATTTCGTTTATCATGCTGTTTTTTTCCCTTTGCAACAGCAATTTCTAGCTTTGCTTTTCCCTTTTTAAAATACATTTTTGTGGGAACCAATGTAAATCCTTCTTCATTAATTCTACCAATCAATTTATTAATTTCCTTTTTATTTAATAATAATTTTCTTTCAGAATATGGGTTATGATTTGAATAACTAGCTTGTTTATAAACAGGAATATGAGAATTAATTAAATAAATTTCACCATCTTTTTCAACAGCATATGAATCTGCAATATTAACTTTACCGTCTCTAATAGATTTTATTTCAGATCCTCTTAATACAATTCCAGCCTCAAAGAGTTCTTTAAAGAAATAATTAAAAGAAGCTTTTCTATTTAATGTTATGATTTTTAAACCACTTAAGGTTTTTTTATTCATTAATTAATTTTGCGATTTTAAGTGCCTTCTCTACCTCTTGTTTGGTAGTATCCATAATTTTAACTAGTGGTAATCTTACAGCATCATCACATAAGTTTAATAGTTTAGCAGCATATTTTACAGGTGATGGATTGCTTTCAATAAAAAGTGACTTGTGAAGAGGTTGTAATGAGGCATCAATTTTCTCTGCTTGACTAACTTTATCTTGATCTCCAGAAGTAGATAATGATTGCATCTCAGAACAAAGTTTAGGGGCAACATTGGCCGTGACAGAAATACATCCAACTCCTCCTCTTTTGTTGTATTCAAAAGCTAAACCATCCTCTCCTGTTAGCTGTATAAATTCCGATCCCATTTTATTTTTGTGTTGGTCTACTCTTTCAAGAATTCCAGTTGCATCTTTTACTCCAGCAATATTTTTAAGTTCAAACATTCTCGCCATAGTATCAACTGAAACATCAATTACAGATCTTCCTGGAATATTATAAACAATTATAGGTATTCCACAGTTATCGTTAATGGCTTTGTAGTGTTGATATAAACCCTCCTGAGTAGGCTTGTTATAATATGGCGTAACTACTAATGCACCATCAGCACCAGCTTTTTCCGCGTGCTTTGTAAGATTTATTGCTTCTTCAGTTGAATTAGATCCAGTTCCTGCAATAACTGGTATTTTTCCTTTTGCTTCATTTATACAAAGTTCGATAACTTTTTCATGTTCTTTATGACTTAAGGTTGGAGATTCACCTGTTGTACCAGCAGGAACTAGTCCATGTGTGCCATTTTCCAGATGAAAATTAATTAACTTTATATAACTTTCTTCATCTAATTTGTTATCCTTGAACGGTGTAACTAAAGCAACATTTGAACCTTTAAACATAATTATTTATATCATAAGTTGTCGTTTATTTTAAAAATGAAGAAAAAATCATTTAAAATCTGTACTACAATTATCTTCTTTTTGTTCAGTATTCAATCGGCATTTTGTGAGAATTTAATAACTCCAAAGCCAAAACCTAATTTAGCGAAGGAAAAAAAAGACAAATATATTTCGGGAATTATAATACCAAAATTTAAACCAGGAACATATGTATCAGAGGATCAATTAGAGCTTTTAAAAGAACTAGAAAAAGAAAAAGAAATTGTTGTCAAAAGAGTTGATGGAATAATAATTCCAAAAAATAAACCTCTTATTGTTCACAAGAAAAGGTTAAGTACTACAAAAAAATCAAAATATTATAGTGATAGAGATCTTAATTACGCAAGACAAGCAGTTGCTTTTATGGAGAAAAGTAACTGGAAAGATGCATTAAAAGTAGCGAAAAAAGCTAGAGCTAAGTCTATATATAATTTTATACAATGACGACATTTGCTAACGCCAGGTAATAGAGCAACATTTTATGATTATAAAAGCTTTATTGAAAGTGTTCAAACATATCCACGTTTAAGTCGTGTTAAGTATTTAGCAGAACATAAATTATCTACAAAAAATCAATCACCTAAAGAAATAATTAAATGGTTTGAAAAACATCCATACACAAGTGGCTTTGGTGAGATGGTTTTAGGAGAAAGTCTAATTAAATCAGGTAATAAGCAAAAAGGAATTCAATTAATAAAAAAAGGATTTATAAGAGCTGATTTAACAAAAAGTGATCTGATTAATTTTAGAAAAAAATTTAAAAAATATTTGACATCCGAAGATTATGTAAAAAGGGCTGATCATCTTGCTTGGGAAAACAAACATTGGGACCTAAAAAGAATGTTAAGATATTTGCCAAAAGATTATCAACTTTTATACACAGCAAGACAAATACTTATGAGTAATTCATATGGTGTTGATACTGCTATATCTAAAGTACCAGCAAAATTAAAAAATGATGCAGGTTTAAATTATAACAGATTAAAATGGAGAGTAAAAAGAGGAAGACTCGATAGCTCATTAGATATTTTATTTAATATAAAAAATACTAAAGAATATATGGTTAGACCTGATAAATGGTGGGGTGAAAGATCTAAAATCGCAAGAAAATTAATCTATAAAAAAAGATATGAAGAGGCGTATAAAGTAACTAGCAAGAATGCATTGTCTAAAGGACCAGAACTTGCTGAAGCTGAATGGTTAAGTGGATGGATAGCTTTAAGTTTTTTAAACGATCCAATTTTAGCAAAAGATCATTTTATTAAATTTTATGAAAATGTCAGCTACCCAATCAGTCTATCCAGAGGTGCTTATTGGTTAGGAAGAACTTATGAAAAATTAAAAGACAAAGAAAATTCAAAGAAATGGTATGTAATTGGATCTAAATATCTAACAACATATTATGGTCAATTATCTCACATGAAAGCAAAGCCTAGAGAGAAATTTGAATTATCAGAATTAATGCAAATTGATAAAAATTATGCTGAAAGTTTTTATAGAAATAAAATTGTTGCTACTGTCCATTTATTAGATGAACTTAATAAAGATAAGTACACTAAGCATATTTTAAGGTATTTAGCTAATGATAATATAGATAAAGGTAGCGAAGTGCTTGCTGCAAAGTTAGCAACAGATATTGGTAGATTTGATTTTGCAATCCAAGTTGCAAAGATTGCATCGTATCAAAAAAGATTTCACAATAAATATAATTATCCTATTATAAGCACTCCAACTAAAGTTGGTGGAAGAAAAATACCAGAATCAGCTTTAATACTTTCCATCATTAGACAAGAAAGTGAGTTTGATACAAGCGCTAATAGTAGAGTTGGAGCTCAAGGTTTAATGCAGTTAATGCCATACACTGCGAAAACAGTTGCTAAGCAGGCAAAACTTTCATATTCAAAATCAAAATTAACTAAAAGCCCTGAGTACAATATAAATCTTGGTTCATTTTATATAGCTGGATTAATTCTTGAATACGATGGATCCTACCCTTTCTCCATGGCTGCTTACAATGCAGGACCCAAGAGAGTAAAATATTGGAAAAGATTAAATAAGAACCCACAAAAAAAACAAACTGATTATATAGATTGGATTGAATTAATACCTTTTAAAGAGACCAGAAATTATGTCCAAAGAGTATTAGAGAATTATAATGTCTACAGATATGTATTGTCGCAAAAACCAATATATTTAAAAGATTTTTTCAAAAACAACCCATTATATTGATGGCGGAAGGAGAGGGATTCGAACCCTCGGTACACCTTTTCAAGCGTACGGCGGTTTAGCAAACCGCTGGTTTCAACCAGCTCACCCATCCTTCCGTGGCTGTATGTGTAACTTGAAATCATTGAATATTCAATATTAATCAAGTATTTTCTGGCAAAATGAAAAACAAATATTCAATTTTTTCTTTAATCAAAAATGCATTCTCAGACCATGAGAATTGGCAACAAGCATGGGGTGATCCTGAGCCTAAGAAAGAATATGATGCTGTTATAGTTGGAGGCGGCGGGCATGGTCTTGCTACTGCTTATTATTTAGCAAAGAAACATAACTTAACAAATATTGCTGTCGTAGAAAAAGGTTGGATTGGTGGTGGCAACACCGGAAGAAATACTACAATTATAAGATCAAACTATTTATGGGATGCAAGTGCAGGTCTTTATGATCATGCATTGAAAATTTGGGAGAATTTATCTCAAGAATTAAATTATAATGTGATGTTCAGTCAAAGAGGTGTAATGAACCTTGCTCACAATTTACAAGATGTTAGAGATTTAAAAAGAAGAACACATGCAAATAGATTAAATGGTATTGATGCTGTTTGGCTTGAAACTGATGAAGTAAAAAAATTCTGTCCAATTATAAATACATCACAAGATATAAGATATCCTGTTTTAGGTGGAACATTACAAAGAAGAGCAGGAACAGCACGGCACGATGCTGTAGCTTGGGGATATGCACGTGGTGCGAATGAAATGGGTGTTGATATAATTCAAAATTGTGAGGTTAAAGGAATAAAAAGAAATGGTGATAAGGTTGAAGGTTTAGAAACTACAAAAGGTTTTATTAAAACTAAAAAAATAGGAGTAGTTGCGGCAGGTCATTCTAGCGTTATTGCAAATATGGCAGGTATTAAACTTCCACTAGAGAGTAAACCTCTACAAGCTTTGGTATCTGAACCAGTAAAACCAATTATTGATACGGTTGTTATGTCTAATGCAGTTCACGCTTATGTAAGTCTTGTAGAAGATACATTAAAGGCTATCTTAGAGCTCTACCCTATTTTTAGTCGAATGAAAATGTTAAGACAATGGGGAGGAATTGTTGATATTTGTCCTGATGCAAGTCCAATAATAAGCAAAACCAATATAAAAGGTTTATATTTTAATTGTGGATGGGGTACTGGAGGATTTAAAGCAACACCAGGTTCAGGGGATTTATTCGCTCACACTATTGCAAATGATGAACCACATAAATTAAATGCAGCGTTTAATTTAAATAGATTTGTAAGTGGTGATCTTGTAGATGAACATGGCGCTGCAGCAGTCGCACACTAATAATGTTTTTAATTAATTGTCCTTTTTGTGGTGAAAGAGATCAAAGTGAGTTTTCATCTGGTGGTGAAGCACATATTGTTCGTCCAAAACAGCCAACGGAATTAAGTGATGATCAATGGGCTGAATTTCTTTTTATGAGAAAGAATATTAAAGGAGTTCAATTTGAAAGATGGAACCACTCACATGGATGTAGAAAATGGTTTAATGTTGTAAGAGATACCTCGAATGACAAAATACATTCTGTATATAAAATGGGTGAAAAACCACCAGTAAAATAAATATTTATGTCAGATTTAAGAGTACATAAAACTAAATATATAAATGAGACTAAAAGAGTGTCATTTAAATATGATGGTAAAAATTATTTTGGATACGAAGGTGACACACTTGCCTCTGCTTTATTGGCAAACGGTGTTCATTTAATAGGAAGAAGTTTTAAATATCATAGACCTAGAGGTATAATGTCGTGTGGTTCTGAAGAACCTAATGCAATTTGTCAGATTAGTGACAAAAATGATTTAACAGAACCAAATGTTAGAGCTACAGAATTAGAGATATATGATGGTTTAGAGGCATTTTCACAGAATTGTTGGCCAAATGTAAAGTTTGATATTGGAGGTATAAACAATTTAATATCCCCTCTTATACCAGCAGGTTTTTATTATAAAACTTTTATGTGGCCAAAAAGTTTTTGGAAAAAAGTTTATGAACCATTAATCAGAATGTCTGCTGGACTTGGAAAATCACCAACCGAACCTGATCCAGATATATATGATCACAAATATGTTCACTATGATGTACTTGTAATTGGTGGTGGATTATCTGGAATAATATCAGCAAAAATAGCTGCAAAAAGCAATTTAAAAACCTTATTAGTAGATGATAAAAAAACACTTGGTGGTTCAACTATTTTTCAAAATAACGACAGTTTTAAAATCGATGATCAGCACTCTAGTAAATGGTTAGAAAAAGAAATTAATGAAATTTCAGAAATTGAGAATTTAACTGTTAAGACAAGAACAAGTATTGCTGCTTATCATGGATATAATTATCTTTTAGCAAGAGAAAATTTAACAGATCATTTATCAATTAAAGATAAGAAAGATAAAATCAGACAAAGATTGTGGAAAATTAGAGCAAAAAAAGTAATCATAGCGACAGGCGCAATTGAGAGACCTCTTGTTTTTAATAACAACGATAGACCTGGGATATTATTATCAAACTCTATAAATAAATATTTAGATTATTATGGTGTTGCATGTGGTAAAAATATTATTCTCTTTACAAATAATGACAGTGCATACGAAACAGCAATTTCACTTCATAAAAAGGGAATAAAAAATCTAATAGTCGATTTAAGAAAAAACTCTCAATCTGAAATAGCAAAACAAGCACAAAACCTAGGAATTAAGATTTACTTTAATCATGTTGTTACGAATACATTTGGCTATAGAAGAATAAATTCGGTAGAACTGATGGAGTTATCAGATGATGGCAATACAACCATAGGAAATAAAATTAAATTAAATTGTGATTGCTTGGGTATAAGCGGAGGTTGGACTCCAATGGTCCATATGCATACTCAATCAGGTGGTAAGCTTGATTTTAAAAATGATGATCAAGTTTTTATTCCAAAAGAAATTGATAATGATCAAATAAGTGTTGGTGCATGTAATGGTGATTTTGATTTAGAGACCATTATAGATAAAACAGTTAATAAAATAAATATTTTTTTAGAAATAAATAATCAAGATTATAAAAATACTAAAGTTGATTGTTCTATTGAAAAAGAAAAGAGAAATATTTGGTTACTGCCGAATAAAATACCATTAGGTAAAACTAAATGCTTCATAGATTTTCAAAATGACTCTACTGCTAAAGATATTAAATTAGCCCTTAAAGAAGGTTTTAGATCTATTGAACATGTTAAAAGATATACCACAACCGGTATGGCCACTGATCAAGGAAAGCTTTCAAATATGCATGCATTAGGAATTATCGCTGATACAGCTGGAGTTAAAATGGGTACATTAGGAACTACAACCTTTAGACCTCCTTTCACACCTTTGACTTTTGGAACAATAGTTGGCAGAAATGTAGGAAAATTTTTTGAGGTTGTAAGAAAAACCTCAATTCACGATTGGCATATTGACAATAATGCTAAATTTGAAAACGTCGGTCAATGGAAAAGGCCTTGGTACTATCCAAAAAATGGGGAGACTATGCATGATGCCGTTCAAAGAGAAAGTAAGGCAGCTAGAGATAGTGCTGGTATTTTGGATGCTTCAACATTAGGAAAAATTGATATTCAGGGTACAGATGCATCAGAGTTTTTGAATAGAGTATATACAAATGCATGGTCAAAATTATCAATTGGAAAATGCAGATATGGATTGATGTTAAATGAAGATGGGATGGTTTATGATGATGGAGTTACAACTAGATTAGCTGAAAATCACTATTTAATGACAACTACTACTGGTGGCGCAGCTAATGTTCTTGGAAAACTTGAAGATTATTTGCAAACAGAATGGCCTGAGCTAGACGTTTACCTGACATCAGTAACTGATCATTATTCAACAGCAAGTGTATGTGGACCTAATTCAAAAAAAATAATTAACAAAATATTTCCTGAACTAGATTTAAGCGATGAAAACTTTCCACATATGTCTTTTAAAAATACAAAACTTGATAACGTAAATTGTAGAGTGATGAGAATAAGTTTTACCGGTGAGCTTAGCTATGAGATCAATATAGAGTCAAAATATGGCAAATCTTTATGGGAAAAATGTATTTCTGTTGGTCAAGAGTTTAATATAACTCCTTATGGCACTGAAACTATGCACCTTTTAAGAGCTGAAAAAGGTTTTATAATTGTAGGACAAGATACAGACGGAACGATGACTCCGTCTGATCTACAAATGGATTGGATTGTAAGCAAAAAAAAATATGATTTTATAGGTAAAAGATCTTTATACAGAAGTGATACTATAAGAGAGGATAGAAAACAATTAGTTGGATTATTAACGGATGATCCTAAAGAGATTTTAGAGGAAGGTGCTCAAATAGTTTCAGATACAAATACAAAACCAATCGATATGTTAGGGCATGTCACATCAAGTTACTTTAGTCCAAATCTTAACAAGTCTATAGCCTTAGCAGTAGTAAGAAGTGGTAAAAATATGAAAGGTAAAAAACTAATTATTCCGATGGAAAATAAAAATATCAACGTAACAGTTTCTGACACAATATTTTTAGATAAGGAGAATAAAAGATTAAATGCTTGATACACACTATCCACAAATTACTGATAACAAATTAAATGATGTGGAAATATCATTGCAAGAACCAATTAGCAAAATTAATTTAAGAGGAAAATCTAAAGAGTTTTTTGCAAAAGCTGGAAAAGTATTATCTTTAATTTTACCAAATGAAGCTAATACAAGTTCATTTAGTGAAAATTTTAATGCAATATGGCTCAGTCCTGATGAATGGATGGTTTATTTTAAAAATGACGATGAAAAAGTAATATTTAACAAGTTATACTCTGAAATATCTAAAGTTAATTATGGATCTGTAACTGATATCTCAGATCAATGGATATGTATAAATTTAAAAGGCAGTAAGATTTATGATATTCTCTCAACTGGATGTTCGTTTAATTTTGATCAATTTTTAAAAACAGATGGTTTAACAACACAAACAATAGTTAATCATATTGATGTAATATTACATAACAAAAATACTTATAATATTAATTTATTTGTAAGAAGATCTTTCTCAGAACATTTATGTCTATGGCTAAACGACAGTGCTAAATTTGTCTAACTTAAAGTTCAAATAAAAAAAAGTATATCCTAAATAACTAAGTGAAAAAATCCAATTATATATCACCCATAGCCAAAAGAAATTTTCAAAGTTAGAGTTATAAAATACAGCTGTATAAAAAACTAGAAATGGAAATATTACATTTCTAAAAACATTTGCAATCAAAGCTTTTTCTGATTTTTTTAGTGCCATAAAAAAACCATTTGATAAGAAAAAAACTGGATAAGCTGGCAATACAAATGCTGATATTTGTAAATACAATTTTCCAAATTCAATAACGTTTAAATCAGTGGAAAAAAGACCTGTTAACAATTCAGCTAAGGAATAAACTAATAATGAAGATAAAATCATTATTACAAAAGCATATTTTATTGCGGTTAAATATGTTTGTTTAATTCTCAATAAATTTTTAGCACCAAAATTTTGTGCTATAATTGTTATAATTGCAGTGTTAATGCCAAGTATAGGTAAAAGTACAACTTGCTCAATTCTCGTGCCCGCACCATATCCAGCAGCCGCATACTCTCCTGAAAAGCCAGCATATTTAAAAACAATAGCAGATGCAACAGAGTAACCACATATAGAGATAATGATTGGCATAGATTGAAAAAAAATATTTTTTAAAAAATAAATTTTAGGAAAAAAATTATTAATAATTATTTTTTTCGTAAGTTCACTTTTAATTACTTTATTGAAAATTATTATAAATGAAATTGATTGTGAAATTATTGTGGCAATACCAATACCCTTCATGCCAAAAGCTGGAATAAATAAAAAACCAAAGATTAAAATTGGATTTAAAAATATATTTAAAAGAAAAGATATAATTAGAGCATTTCTGTATGTTTTGGTATCACCTTCTGCATGTAACAAAGAATTCATAGCAACGACTATTATAAAAAGGAAAGATCCATAGAAAATTATATTAGTATAGTCTAAACCTAAATTCATAACTTCATCTGTTGAACCCATAATCTTAAAAACATCATCAGACAAATTAAGACCTATTAGTGTTATAAAAAATATTAAAATAATTGAAAAAAAAATTAACTGGCAAAAATAAGTTGAAGCTTTATTAAATTTTTTTTCACCTATGCTATTACCAATTAACGAAGTACCAGCAACTGTCACACCAATAGATGATGCGATTAATATAAAATATATAGGAAATGATTTGGTAAGTGCAGATAATGCCTCGGGTGAGATTTTACCTGCAAAATAAGTATCTACTATATTATATAAAGTCTGGAATAAAGTTCCTACACTTGCAGGTATTGCAAGCTTCCTAATTAATATCTTAACATCATCAGACAAAATATTCATACAAATTTATTTTCTTTTATAAATGAGGGGAATTTTTTTATTTAATAATTGTTTATGTCTTACAGTAAATCTAGTTATTTGGCTTGATGTCAACTTGTCATAACATTTAGGACAAGATAATCCAATTTTGTAATATTTAGACTTTTTATCTTTTTTAATTGTAACTCTATTGTCAAATACGAAACATTCTCCTTTCCAATTACTTTTTTTTGGATCAGTTTTATTAAAATAATTTATAATTCCACCTTTAAGCATATAAACATTTTTAAAACCATTATTATGTAAATAATTTGATGCTTTTTCACATCTAATACCACCTGTACAAAACATTCCAATTTTTTGTTTTTTATCTAAATTAGATAAATATGTTTTGAACTCTCTAAAATTATATGTATTTGGGTTAATGGCTCCTTTAAAGGTACCAACTTCATATTCAAATGGTTTTCTAGCATCTACAATTTTTACATTTTTTTGAGATAATAAATTATCCCATTTCTTTGGTGATAGATAATTTTTGGTAATTTTATTTTTAAATGAGAAGTTATAATCCATCGGTACAACCTCATTTTTAATTTTTACTTTAGCTTTAAGAAATGGAATGAATGAAGAGTATGTAATATTTTCAATATCAAATTTTTTAATATTCAGAATTAATTTTATATATTTAACAATATTTGAAATATCTTTACTATTTCCAGCTATCGTTGCATTAATACCTTCTTTGGCTACATACACTCTTCCCAAAATTTTCAACCTATTCCACTCTCTATAAAGAGCGTCTCTAAAGTGGATAGGCTCTTCAATATCCATATAACGATAGAATGAGCATGTGATTCTATCAAATGTTTCAGCATCGAGCTCTTGCTTAAGCTGGTCTCTGCTTTTTTTATTATATAGTATTTCTTTATTCATTTAAGAGAAATTCAATTCCGTTATAACCTGGCAACTTTTCGACAAGTGATTTACCCATTAAAATGCTCGGAGTATAATAGCCTTTTTTATTGTGATCTTGCAAAAGATATTCAGCGACCACCACGGTACCAACTGCCGTAACATCGTATCCGTCCGCAGTGGTAAGC
>LUMH01000762.1_pt1 | contig 13325 bp, 21 predicted proteins | sample 730001 | NCBI WGS metagenome assembly LUMH01 (sample SAMN03860268, study PRJNA289734) | marine metagenome | biome: seawater column; feature: ocean; material: water; isolation source: Red Sea water column Station 34 - depth 25m | place: Saudi Arabia: Red Sea | collected 2011-10-15 | depth 25 m
GTTCAAAGTGAACTTGTCAGACAACAAAGACCTGGAGGACTACTTTCTAGTATTCGTTAATGGCTACTTTTCCTAGTTACAATCCAACATATTCTGCTACAAAGCGTAGTCAGCCGAAATTAAGAGTTACTCAGTTTGGTGACGGCTATCAGCAACGTACTTCATTTGGACTAAATCAAGATCCAAAAGTTTGGAGGCTTACTTTTAATGTAGATGATGAGGATGCAGATGAGATTGAAACATTTTTAGAAGCAAGAGGAAAAGATGGTGCGTCATTTACTTGGTCGCCACCTGACGAAACTGCAAGCTATCAGTGGATATGTAGAAGTTTTAACAGAGAAATGTTTGAGTTTCAGAGAAACAGAATTACAGCAAGTTTTGAACAAGTATTTGAACCCTAATGGCAGTACCAGTTTCAGCCTTACAATCAATAAATCCTGGGGCAATTATTGAATTGTTTACGTTGACGTTAGATTCGACACTACATGGTTCATCTACTGTTTATCGTTTTCATAATGGTTCAAATATGAAAACAAATGATGATATTGTATGGGCTGGTAATACTTATGAAAAGTTTCCTATTCAATGCGAAGGATTTGATTTTGGCTCTACAGGTACTTTACCTAGACCTACGATTTCTGTAAGTAATATTTTTGGAACGATTACTGCACTTTTACAAGCTGCTAACCAAACAACTGTCGGTAACGATTTAAACGGAACAAAGTTAGTAAGAATTAGAACATTAGCTAAATTTTTAGATGCTGTTAATTTTGAAGGGAATACAAATCCTTATGGAACACCTGATCCAAATGCAGAATTTCCTCAAGAAATTTACTTTTTAGATAGAAAAATAACTGAAAATAGAGATCTTGTTCAATGGGAAGCTATCTCAGCACTTGATTTAGTTAACGTAAAATTACCGAAAAGAATAGCAACTAGAGCATTGTTTCCTGGTATTGGTACGTTTGTAGGATGACTTGGAAAGATATTGCACTTAAACACGCAAAAAAAGATTCACCGCATGAAGCTTGTGGTCTTTTAGCTGTTTATAAAGGTAAAGAAAAATATTTTCCCTGTAAAAATCTTGCTGAAGATTTAGAAGATCAGTTTGTTATTGATCCTGATGATTGGATAAAAGCTGAAGATGCTGGAGAAATAGTTGCTGTTTTTCATAGTCACCCAAATCACCCTCCTATTCCTAGCCAAGCTGATCTTGCAAGTTGCGAATATTTAGATTTACCTTTTTATATAGTTACTCCAGAATCAGAACAGTGGAATTATTTTGAACCTTCTGGCTATAAAAAAGGATTAGTAGGCAGAGAATGGGTATGGGATATACAAGATTGTTGGACTTTAATTACCGATTGGTATAAAGAAAAGAAAAACATAGAAATTAAACATTGGAAACGACCAAAAAGCCCTCAAGAATTTAGTAAAAATCCATTATTTGAGTATGCTTTGCCTAAATTGGGTTTTATAGAAATAGATGATAATGTTGAAACAGAAGTAGGAGATGTTTTAATTATGAATACAGTATTAGGAACTTTAGATCATGCTGCTTTATATATTGGAGATCAAACTATTCTTCATCATTGTGCAAAAAGACTTAGTTGTAGAGAAACTTATGACCAAAAGTATATAGAATGTACAGAGAAGAGGTATCGCTATGCTCAATAAAGTAAAAGTTTATGGGAGATTAGCTCGTTTTTTAGGGGAACGTACTTTTGAAGCTGAAGTTAAAACACCTATTGATGTATTTAAATTTTTATTAGCAAATTTCCCTCATTTGGAACGTCATATGATGGAACAGAATTATTTAGTGAAAGTAGGAAAAGCTGATATTACTGAAGACAATTTACTTGATCCTTTAGGTCAACAGGAAATAATTGTTCCTGTAGCAGTAGGTGCAAAAGGTGTTTTTAAAGGTATTGGTAAAGTTATAGTAGGAGTAGCAATCGTAGGAGCAGTAGCAGCTTTTGGGCCAGCAGCAGTAAGTTTTCAAGGTCTTGGATTTACAGCAGCAGCAGGATCAGGATTAGGTGCTAGTTTAGCAGCAGCAGCAGGAAACTTTGGTATTTATCTGGCATTGTCAGGTGCAGCAGAGATGCTCACCCCAGTTCCCAAACCTCCTGGAGTATCAGACGATCCACAAGCTCAAAACTTTTCGTTTAGTGGGGTACAGAATACATCAAGGGCGGGAACAGCTTTACCTATAATTTATGGAGAAATATTCGCTGGATCGCTAGTAGTATCAGCAGGAATTGATACAGTACAGATAGAAGGTACAGCATAATGGGAACCGCATCATCTAGTAACCCTAACGCAATATTTGAAACGTTTGGAATCCAAAATCCAAACTTACCTAAAGATGTTTTAAGTAGTAAACAATTTGCTACTATTGTTGATGTTCTTAGTGAAGGTGAAATAGAAGGTTTTCCATCAGCAGCAGGATTTACTAAAGGAACAGCTAATTACAATAATGCAGCATTAAAAGATGTTTATTTAGGAAAAACTCCAGTATTAAGAGCTAATGCTGATGTAACTGATCTTCAAGATACAGATTTTAATTTTCAAGATGTANNNGGAACACCTGTATCAAGACAAATAACTAATTCAAATGTAGATGCCGTAAGAGTTACTGTCAGATTTAATTCTTTACAAAAATTTGAATCAAATGGAGATGTTAACGGTACATCAGTAAGGCTAAAGATAAATATTCTTCAAGGCGATGGAACGACAAGCACTCCAATAGATGACACCATAAAAGGAAGAAGTTCATCTGCATATGCCAGAGATTATAGAATCAATCTACTTGATGCTAATACTGGAACTCCCAGTACTTTTCCTGTAACAATAACTGTTGAAAGAGTAACAGATAATGCTGAAGATCCTACTAAATTAAGAGATGAATTTTTCTTTTCATCTATAACTCAAATTATTGATGAGCAAAGACCTTATCCTGACGTAGCTCATGTAGCTTTAAGGTTTGACTCTGAACAATTCTCATCTGTCCCAGGGCGAATGTATAAAGTTCGTGGAGTAAAGATAAAAATACCTCACAATGGAACTGTAGATCCAACAACAGGAAGAATAACTTACTCAGGCACTTTCAATGGAACGCTTACTACTACAACACATTGGACAAGTGATCCAGCTTGGATATTGTTTGATCTTTTAACAAATACTAGATATGGGTTAGGAGATCATATAACAGAATCTCAACTAGATAAGTTTGCTTTTTATAGTGCTTCTGTTTATTGTTCAGAGTTAGTAGATGATGGACTTGGAGGACAAGAACCTAGATTTAGTTGCAATACTATTTTGCAAACAAGACAAGATGCTTATGAAGTTATAAATGCGTTGACTTCAGTAATGAGAGCCATAACTTTTTGGAACGCAGGATCACTTACGCTTTCTCAAGATAGACCTACAGATCCTAGTTATTTATTTAATTTATCCAACGTAAGAGAACAAGGTTTTTCTTACTCTGGCACAAGTTTAAAAACAAGATCCACTATGATTTCAGTGTCATATTTTGACATGGAAAATCAGGAATTAGATTTTGAAACTGTAGAGGATTCAACAGCCAAAACAAAATATGGAGCTTTACATAAGAAGGTAACTGGTTTTGCGTGTAATTCCAGAGGTCAAGCAGCGAGATTAGGAAGATTTATGCTGTTTGAAGAGCAAAATTCTACTGAAACAATTAGTTTTGTTTAGCAGGAGGAGTTATTGTTAGGCCAGGGCAAGTTATTGAGGTAAGCGATCCAGTAAGAGCAGGAGTAAGACGAGGAGGAAGGATTAAATCAGCAACAACTACAACGGTGACTGTAGATGATACAGCAGATACAGATTTAGATGCAACTAATAGCCCTACACTTAGCGTCATTTTGTCTGATGGTTCAGTAGAAAGCAGAAATGTTGACAGCATTAGTGGTGCAGTAATAACTGTTTCATCTGCTTTTTCATCTGCCCCAAATGCAAATAGTATTTGGATTTTACAGAATACAACTTTAGAAACTACAACATGGAGAGTTGTAAGTGTAACTGAATCTGAAGATAATTATGCAATTGTTGGTACTGCATATAATTCAGGAAAATTTGCGTTTATTGAAGATGGATCAGATTTACCTGTTAGAAACGTATCTATACTTAATGAATTAAAAGATGCCCCTGGTAACTTAACCGCTTCACAACAATTCTATGTAGAAGATGAGAAAGCAAAAGTAAAAATTATTTTAGATTTTGAAGGTGTTTCAGGTGTTAGTCAATATAAAATTCAATATCGTAAAGATAATGGGAACTTTACAACCGCTACAATAAATAGAACTGATTTTGAAATTTTTGATGCAAGTCAAGGTAGATATGAATTTAGAGTATTTAGTATTAACGCAGCTTTAGAAGCATCAGCAGATCCAGCTACTTTAACTTTTGATGCGATTGGAAAAACAGCAGTTCCAGGTGACGTACAAAATTTATTTATAGAACCAATCTCAGATCAATTTGTACGATTACGTTTTGATAAATCTGTAGATGTTGATGTTATTCACGGTGGAAACGTAGTTGTTCGTAGTAGTAATTTAACAAGTGGAGCAACATTTACTAATGCTGTTGACGTAATCCCTGCACTTCCAGGGTCTATCAATGAAACAATTGTTCCGAATATTGTTAATGGAACGTATCTCCTAAAGTTTCGTGACGATGGAGGAAGATTAAGTGCTGGAGATGCTTCTGTTGTAATGATTCAAACAGAACCAGATGTATTTCCCAAACTCGTAGTTTTAACGGATAGAGAGGATTTAGATAACCCTCCGTTTCAAGGTTTTAAAGATGATTGTTTCTTTTCTGAGGAGGTAGATGGATTAGTTCTTGGTTCGACAGCATTTTTTGATGATGTTACTGATTTTGATGCTGTTGCTGATGTAGATTTCTTGGGTGATGTAGATAAAACAGGAGGTTCTTATGATTTTGCAAATACCTTAGATTTAGGAGGGACACAACCTTTAACTTTACGAAGACATATGGTTTCGCAGGGTTTTTATCCTAATGATCTGATTGACAAACGAACAGGTTTAATTGATATTTGGACAGATTTTGACCAGGCTACTGCGTTTGATGTAAATGCAAAATTACTGGTTGCTACTACTCAAGGAGATCCCGATGCTACTGTAGCTGCTACTTATGCTCAAAGCGGAACAACTATAACTGTTACAAAAACATCTCATGGTTATGCAGTAGGTAATTTCGTAGTTCTAGATTTTACAAGTGGTGCTAATAATGAACTAGATGGTTTTTATAAAATCGAAACTGTACCAAATGCAAATACTTTTACAGTAACAGCCACTATAAGTAAAACAACAAGTGGAAACTGTACATTCAGTGCTCAGTTCTCTCAATTTAATCCTTTTGTTAATGGTGTTTATGTAGCTAGAGGATTTAAATTTAAATGTGAAATGAGTACAGATGATCCTGCACAAAGTATTGAAATAGACCAACTTGGCTATACTGCGGAAATAAAAAGCAGAACAGAAACAAGCCTTGGTAATGCAGGAGCTACTACAGGAGGTCATATTGCATCTGGAACGTCAACAAAATCAGTTACATTTACAAATAGTTTCTTTACAGGTCAGGCAGGAACTCTCGTTCCAGCAAATTCTGTGTTGCCTTCAATAGGAATAACTATTGAAAACGCACAGCAGGGAGACTTCTTTACGCTATCATCTATAACAGGAACGGGTTTTAATATTGATGTAAAAGATAGTGGTGGAAATAATGTTAATAGAAATTTCAAATATAATGCTACTGGATTTGGGCGTGGTAGTTAATTTTAAAGTAGGATATACTTAGATAAAAATTGGATTAAGTAATGGCTACACATGATTATGTTATAGACAACTCCACGGGAGCTAATGTCCGAGCCGATATTAATAATGCCTTAAGTGCGATTGCTACAAATAATTCAAATTCTTCTGCTCCTACTACCACATATGCAACTCAATTCTTTGCTGATACTTCAGCATCAATAATGAAGCTGAGAAATACTGCTAACAATGCTTATGTAAATCTATTTACGTTAGCTGGAGGGCCATCATTTACTGCTAACGGAATAATAAATTCGGTAAATATTGGTAAAGGTGCAAACTCTGTATCTGGAAACACTGCTCTTGGAGAGAGTGCCTTAGATGCTGCTGTTACTGGTGCAAATAATACAGCAATAGGAACATCTGCTTTAACAGAAAATACATCAGGTACAAATAATACTGCTGTGGGTTTTACAGCTTTAGGTGTTAACACTACTGGCTCTCAAAATACTGCTATTGGTAGATTTTCTTTAGATGCAAATACAACAGGAAGTGGTAATACTGGGTGTGGTAATAGCACACTAACTAAAAATACAACAGCAAGTAACAATACTGCTGTTGGTGCAAAGGCTTTACAAGAAAACACAACTGGGACTAATAATACTGCGGTGGGTTCTTTAGCTTTAGATGCTTGCACTACAGCAAACCATAATGCTGCTTTTGGTTATAATACGTTATCAAATAGCACAACTGGACAACAAAACACTGCTTTAGGCAGTCAAGCTATAGTTGCTTGCACAATTGGTTCTTTTAATACTGGAGCAGGATATGGTGCTTTATCTCAAACTACTACAGCCAATCATAATACTGCTGTTGGAAATTTAGCATTAGCCGTAAACACAACTGGAACTAATAACACGGCTGTAGGTTCTCTTGCGTTAGATGCAAACACTACTGCTAGTCACAACACTGCTATTGGTAATCAATCTCTAGGTGCAAACACAACTGGAGAGGCGAACACAGCGTTAGGACAGGGTCTTTAAGTAGTAATACAACAGCCAATAACAACACAGCTATTGGAAGGCTAGCTTTAAACCAAAACACAACTGGAGCAGGTAATGTCGCTATAGGATATCAATGTCTTGATGCTTCTTCAACTGGAGCAGGTAACACTGGAGTTGGTCAGAGTGCTTTAGGCTCAAATACTACTGCGAGTGATAATACAGGAATTGGTAGTGCAGCTTTATTTGCGAATACAACAGGAATAGATAATGTGGCTGTGGGGTCTGGGGCTTTAGATGCAAATACCACAGCTTCAAATAATACTGCCGTTGGAAGAAATGCCTTAACAGCAAACACAACTGGGGCAGATAATACTGCTTTAGGTAATAACACTTTAACAGTAAACACAACAGCAAGTTCAAACACTGCAGTGGGTCGTTCAGTGTTATCGAATAATACTACTGGTGAATTTAATACAGCTATAGGAAGAGGTTCATTATTTAAAAATACAACTGCATCTAACAACACTGCTGTTGGTGCTTATGCTTTACTAGAAAACACAACTGGAACTCAGAATACGGCTATCGGAAATGAGGCTTTAGAGCAAGCCACTACAGCTTCTTTTAATACTGCTGTAGGAACATATGCACTTACTAGTGCTACTACAGGAGAACAAAATACTTGTGTTGGTAGGTCTGCTGGAATAGGAATTACAACTGGAAATTATAACTGTGCAATGGGAATAAATGCGTTTAGTTCTGCTACTTCAGGTAGTGAATGTGTTGGTATAGGTAGGCAAGCTTTAGGTAATAATACAACAGCAAGTGATAATACAGCCATAGGTTCTAAGTGTTTAGATGCTCTAACAACAGGTATTCAAAACACAGCAGTTGGAAAAGATGCTTTAACAGATGTAACTACTGGCGACAATAATACTGCCATGGGTAAAGGTTCTTTACATGATGTCTCAGGAGGTTCAAGTGGTAACAGTGCTTTAGGAGAAGCTTCTGGTTATACAGTGACAAGTGGCGGTCAGAATTGTTTTATTGGGAAAGCAACAGGTGGTCCAACTACTGCAAGTAGATCAATAATTATTGGTGCTGATTTGGGAGATAGAGGAAATACATCAAATATGGTTGTGATCGGTACTGGTTCTGTTGTTGCTAGTTTTTCTGGATCTGCTACTGGTTGGACATTTAGCTCAGATGGAAGAGATAAAACAGATATTGTAGATTTGCCATTAGGACTTGATTTTGTTAATAAATTAAGACCTAGGAAATTTAAGTGGGATTATAGAGATAAAGAAAGATTTCCTAAAGAAAGTGCTGAGAATCCAGATATGCTTATTAGATCAGGATTTATTGCACAGGAAGTTCAAGAACTTTTGAAACAAGAAAATGCAGAATATACTAAATTAGTTGGTGATGAAAAGCCAGATCAATTAACAGTAGGCATGACAGATATGATTCCTATGATGATTAATGCAATAAAAGAGTTATCCGTAAAAGTCACAGCCCTCGAAGCAGGGTAAACTTAAAGTAACCTAATTTTTTATTATGGACGAAAAAACCGCAGATGAAATCGCAGCAATTTTTTCTGCTGCTGGCGATAGCGTAACTGTAATTGGTACGGCTCAAACATCAGAGGAAACTGATGATGAATTTAAAGCAAAAATAAAGCGTAATGTAGAGCATCTTGAAATTATTAAAGACTATAAAAAAGTTGATGGATCAACATCTATCTGGACTTCTGAAGATTTTACGGCTATTGACGCAGCCATCACTGCTGGCAAAAAACTCTATTAAATTATGAATTTACAGGAAAGATTGCAGCAGCTTGCACAGCGAAGAGAACAACTTTTTGTTGCTTTATATGAAGTTAATGGGGCAATGAAGATCCTTGAGGAGCAGATTTTGGAGACTCAAGAGACATCCGAAGTAGTCCAGCCATCAAATAAAGAGGCATTAGAGCAACCAGAAGAAACAGCGTCATCAACGTAAGTGGCCCTGCTAACCTTATCAAAACTTCTCTTAACATAAAATGTTTCAAAAAATAGCCAATGCTTTAAGCATCGTTTCATTCATTATGGTAGCTTCCATGAGTGGTGGAACGTACTTTGCTTATAAATACTTCACATCAGAACAATTTAAAGCAAAAGTTATGACTGAAATTATGGCAAATGTACAAACATTAATGCCTAAAGTATTAGACAATACAATGCCTGATATATCTGGCCCTTCTATTCCTATCCTTAAAAAATGAACTGCTGGCACTGTAAAACTGAACTGATCTGGGGTGCTGATGCAGATATAGAGGAAGATTTCCAGCCTGTTATGTATGCAGAATATTCAATGGTCAGTAATTTTTCTTGTCCCAAATGCGACTCATATGTAGAAGTTTATAAAAGAAGAGATGCCTACGACTAATGATTTTCGGGTTTGTAAAAAAATTAATAAAATACTACGTTGATAAATTAATTACTTGGTTGCGTATGCAAAGATTCAATTTAGAGCTAGATAATGATATAAAAAAGTATCACGAAGAAATGGATAAAAAAGTAAAAAGACCAAAAATTATAGAAAAAGGTAATTTTGGAGAAGATGGTTGGTCTATTTCTATAGGTGAGGTAGAAGATGGAGATTCGTGAGATAAAAATACCAGAGATCCCACAGATCAACATCAATACTTATATTTCTACTCCCATACCAATACTAAATGTCCCTTTACCAAATATAGATTTACCTGGGTGCGTCAAAACTCATAGAGATGCAACTGTAAAAAATACACAAATAATTGAAGATGATGTAAATGGAGCTTTTTATAGTTGTCCAGAAGGTAAGATTCCTTCTTTCGTTCCAATAAATTATGACAGGAAAAAAATTGAAATTGTAGAGCAAAAACAAGAAGAACCTATAAACAATGCTAATATCCCAGAATCTACGACACCTGAGATTCCTAAAATACCAAAAGAAGAAGAAACTATAAAAATAGAACCTTGCCCAGGTAATAAAGATCAAAGAGTAGGAGACTTTCGTAACGAAAAACGATTGGAGCGTGTCATCGGACATGAAAGAGGTGATGATGGGATTGAGTGCATCACTCTATATGAAGACGTTCCTTTTGTGGATCAATACATCCCAGAACCGAGCACTATTGTTTCTACTGCTGTTATCGGTCTTGTGGCTGCGAGTTCTCCTCTTATTCTCAATATAATAAAACCAGCTATAAAAAATATCGTTAAAAAGCTGACAAGTAAGAAAAAAGATGTAGAATAGTACATAAGCAACCAGACCTGATAAAGAGTAGATTAAGTTCTACCTCCTCACTGTCAGAGCGTCAGTTGCTTTTTAGACAAGTGGATACCCGTAGCTTGTCTATTTTAATTTGTGAGTATGTGGGATAACTTGATTCGCTTTTGGTACTAAATAAACATCCTTACAGATATTAAAAAAGGGACTATCCGTAGTCAGCATTATGCCCTCCTGTTTCAATTTTCCACATTCACGGATTCTTGCTATCTGCCAATCAAGCCTTTTATTCTCTAGTACCTGTTTTTGTATAGAAATCTGTGTATCAGCAGCAGATTTACACTGATTTTGAAAGCCTCTATCTAACGGAATACTAAACGTGGCTGATATTCCAAAGTTCAAAGCATAACTATCTTTATTCGTTCCAGAATAATTCTTTTGATTAAAAAGTACATTACCTGGGTTATCTGGCACACCATCATCATTAGCATCTGTTGGATCGTAGAAGGGTGTTTCATAATAATCTCGATAAGGCTTGAGATAATTTGCTCCAAAAGTGGTGAATGGGCTAATGGATAGGGTTGGCCCTTGGCATACAATATTTCCACCATACTGATTAGTTGTCATATTACCCGTCAAAGTTTGCACAGCCATATTCGTGACACTTCCATTATTTGATTGACTTACTGCGTTAGCTAAAACCTGTGCGGGAGATAGCAGAATTACTGAGAGAACACTGAGGTACTTGTAACTACGCTTGTTGACTCTATATTTCTTTGGATCGTGGTCACGTTTGATACCCCACCTGGGCCACGATAAGTTTCTGTAAATTGAAATGCGTTCCCAGAAGTTTGATCGGCTAGAGTAAATACTGGCTTGTTGTCTGTCGATAGATCTAGTCCTGTCCATGTCTGACTCTCTCCGTTTATTGTCCCTGTAACATTCGTTGTATTTGGAGCGACTGATCCATTGGTTGTGACTCCCAATCCAGTAACAGTGTACTCATAAGAATTACCAAAATAATCTGTAGAAGTAATAGTCTCACTGATTGAGGTTGTTGTATTCGTGGTGCTTGAAAGAGTTCCCGTTGTAAAGTTCGGGACAACAGGCTGTGATTTAACAGGTATGGCATACAACAGAAGCAACAATAAGAGCTTTTTCATAAATCATCTTATAGTTAGCTCCGTTACAAACTGTCCTGTAACAGTAGATCCTGCTCCACCTTCTTCTAAGTTTTCAATTCCATGAGCAGATGTAATATCTCCATCAAAACCTGCTCCACTTCCAGCTACAGTTGAAATTACACTTCCAAAATTAGGAACTGTACCAGCAGTAATTGTAGTATTTTCTGTTCCATTATTTGAGGGAATCGTATCTGCTGCTGTATATGATTCAGATAATGACCATGTACTTGCACAGTTAGATGGTGTATCTCCGCAACCATTAATAGAATAATCTCCAGCATTAAGAGTAACTTCACCACCGCTTACAGTTAAACCTCCAATTACATCGTCTGTATTATTTGTTCCGATATTGCTACCAGAGGCACTGTATGACCGTTGTAAATTTTGAAGTTATATCAGCAAGAGCAACTGATGGTGTGAAAGCTAATAAAACAACAGGAATTAATTTTTTCATTTCTTTGTAGGGGGTGGATCAATAATTTCTGCTCCTATTATTTTAATAGGGGTTTCTACTCTTATAGTCTGCACTGAACCGTTATTATTTGCAAGTTTCTTAGTCTCCTCCTGAGTTTCTTTGCGTTTTTTAGATCCTTCAAGGCCAAAAGTTGCTAATGCCCCAGTCAATAAACTTGCTGGAAATGTTATGTCTTTGGGTTCTGTACTGTAACCAGGGATTGTTATGTAGTTAAGAGAAACAATAAAACCAGACCAAATGACAACACCCAATCTTACAAAAAGACTGATTATCGCCAGTTGTTCTTCTTTATCATCAATGCTCTCTTTTATTTTCTGCAATGGATTTTTCTTTTTTTCTTCAGCCATAACTATTAAAATTAGCCATAATACTTTAATTATAGCCAAATCATGCCAGAGGTACACGCAGCACTGATTGGGGCAGCAGCCACCGCCTTCCTCATGGTTTTATCTAATATAAGCAACAGAAGAGAAAGAGATATAAGAGAAATATTTAACCGAATCAATCAGCTAGAGAAAGCCGTAAGTCGTATTGAGGGGCAGAATCGCTAATCTTTGGTATGTTTGGGAAAGAACACAAACTTTTATGTCTAAATTTTTAATCAACCTGTTCATCAGATTTGGTAAAAGTGAATCGCTACGCAAGGCAGCTTTAAATCTTTTGAAAGACCTTGCACAGAAATCTGACAATGATGTTGATGATGCCATCGTCAAGATGATTGAAGAAAAACTCTTTCCAGTAAAATGAAAAAGAGAAAATTTCTTAACATCGAAATAGAAGATGCTCCATTGGAGTTAGAGCTATCGGTGGAACAGAGATGTCGTGACATCCTTGCCTCTGATGATATTTACAGCGTCAAACGGTATTGCACTCATCTGGTAAGGCATCAAATGAAACAGGATGTATTTCTTGCGTCTTTACTTGGTCGTCTTGTGGAACTTGAGGCTGCTAATGCTGCACATCAGGTAAGAAAAAATAAAAGAGGATTTATGAAACGCTTTTTTCGTACTGGTTAAGTTCTTCTTTTGTAAAATCTTTTACCAATAATTTATCAATCTTATCAATTTCAAAATTAAACTTCAGGATTGATGTTCTGATGTGTTCAGTGACCCATGCACCGTCTTTATTTACAACCTGTGCCTTATTCCTTTCATTTATGAACACATAATGATCCTGACCTTTTAGTTGGACATCTAATAAGTTTTTTTCTAAATTTTTACGTCTGATCTCTTTCAACGCTCTCAGCTTTTTTGAATCACTCATTTTCCAGTTCCGCTATCCTTTTATTTATAGCATCATATCTTACACAATATTCCTTAAGATCTAACCGTTCAAACCAGAATTTTTTCTGTAATTCTGCAAGCTGGTCATAATAATTTTTGATCAAGTCTTTATTTTTCATCGCTTATAAATTCAACATCAGCACCATTAACTCTACAAGCCGCTTCAGCCATTGCCATAGAAGCACCCTTGTCTCTATGCGCAAGATACACTATTGCATAACCAAAAGCTGCTGCAATTTTACTTTGATCATCAAGTTTTATTTTTATTTTTATGTATTCAGGATCTTTCATTTTTTGCTCCATAATTTTATGAGAAGTTCAAGTTCAGCAAT
>LUMH01000234.1_pt1 | contig 13268 bp, 10 predicted proteins | sample 730001 | NCBI WGS metagenome assembly LUMH01 (sample SAMN03860268, study PRJNA289734) | marine metagenome | biome: seawater column; feature: ocean; material: water; isolation source: Red Sea water column Station 34 - depth 25m | place: Saudi Arabia: Red Sea | collected 2011-10-15 | depth 25 m
CATCTGTACCATGGTCTGGTTCGCTCATACCCAGACAGCCAACCCACTCGCCGCTGCAGACCTTGGGGAGGATACGGTCCTTCTGAGAATCGGTTCCGCTGTGGACCAAGTTGTTTACGAAGAGTTGGTCATGGGCTAGGAACGCCAGGCAGAGTCCGGGGTCTGAGTAGGACAATTCTTCGTTAACTATCGCCACAGATGTTGCATCCATCCCTGCGCCACCGTACTCGGGAGGGACAGTTAGCCCGAGTAGCCCCATCGACCCCATCTCTCTGAAGAGCCCTATGTTGAATCTCTCCTCTCTGTCATTCTCTAGGGCCTGGGGCTCCACTCTATCTCTGACAAAGTTTCGAACCATCTCCCTGAGCATCGAATGCTCCTCAGTGGGATTTGCAATATCCATGTCTCGCCAACTCTCAGGCATGACGGTGCTAGGGGCGGTCGTCGTAAGAGGCATTCGTTGGTCGGGGCTCTAGTTCCAGAAGGCAGAGTCCTCCCAAGGAAGCCCGATGGCTATCCCCACAATCTCCAGAATGACGAAGTTCCAAATCAGGTAGGTCAGAATTGCCGCTGTAAAAACTGCCAGGGTTGTGTTGACCACCCTCCTCTTCTCCCTCTTTACGTCGTCCAGGGTGCAAACTCCTCTATTGCGGAAATAAACCACTAGGCCGTAGGAGAGCATGGAGAGTGATACCAGGTACAGAGCAAATCGGACCCACGAGTAGTAGAGGTCGTTTGAGAGTTGATCCGCTGCGACTATGGCTGAGGAACCAGCGAGCATAACCCAAACGACTGAGGGTAGGCAGCAGAGGCTGGCTGTTATCGCTGAGAGCGCTACCAGCCTAGTGAGGGGGCGCGTCTGCTCTGGGTCCATACTACCGCTTCCTATGGGGTGACCCTTCTGCTATCCCTTGGGAACGGGATTGCCTCTCTGATGTGCTCAGCGCCAGAAAGCCATGTGCATAGCCTGTCAACCCCTAAACCGAAGCCTCCGTGGGGTACTCCACCGTATCTCCTGATATCGATGTAGAATTCGTATGGATCACGAGGAGTGCCCTCCTCGTCGATTCTCTCGAGTATTTCCTCCTCGGACCATGTCCTCTCCCCTCCTCCGATTATCTCGCCATAGCCCTCGGGGGCCAGAAGGTCGTGACATAGGACGTATTTCGGATCCTCAGGATCGGGACGGTGATAGAATGGCTTGGCCACCCTCGGGTAGTGAGTGAGGAAGTGGGGGACCTCGAAGTCAGAGGTTAGTATCTTCTCTTTGGAGTAGTCCAAGTCCTGACCCCACTCGACCTCTACTCCCTTTGACTGAAGTATCTCAATTGCCTCGTCGTAGCGCATCCGGGGGTACTCGCTTTCCGCGAATCTAGCTACCATGGACAAATCCCGACCCATTTCCTCGAGCTCCTCTGACATCTCTTCTAGAAGGGTGCTCGCGACGTGTCGAACCACTCCTTCCCCGTGCTCCATAACCTCGTCATTGGAAGCCCATGCTACCTCCATCTCAGCATGCCAGAACTCCGTTAGGTGCCTCCTTGTCCTGCTCTTCTCTGCTCGGAATGAGGGTGCCATTGTGTAAAGACGCTCCAGGGCTGGCATCGCTGCCTCTGCATAGAGTTGCCAAGACTGGGTGAGGTATGCCTTCTTGCCGAAGTATGGGACTTCGAACAGTGTGCTTCCACCTTCCACCGCGCCTGCAACGAAGTTCGGAGCCTGGTACTCAGTGAAGTCTCTGTCACGGAAGTATGAGTGGATTGCCCCGAATACGGTGCTTCTGATCTTCAGCATGGTCGTCATTCGGCTCGTTCGAAGGTAGAGGTGCCTGTTGTCCAGTAGGAACTCGGTCTCACCACCGTCGGAGTCCTCCATCGCTGATTCGGTGATGGGGAAGGGGCGATCGGGGTTCACGGGACCGACCACGGTGGCTGAAGAGACCTGGACCTCATGGCCGTGCTCTCGATCTGTTGGCTCTACCACACCCGTTATCTCGACACTAGATTCGATTAGAGCGTTCCTTAGTGATTCGAAGCACTCTTCGCCTACTACGTCCCTCTTAGCCACGCATTGGACGTGGCCTGTAGAGTCTCTCACAACTATGAACCATATCTTGTTGGAGCCCCGGGCCCTGTGGACCCATCCCTTGAGAACCACCTCTTTGGCATCATGGGAGCCAGCCGTAACATCTCCAATCCAGTACTCCTTCCCCATAGTGTCGCCAATGGACCGTCTCAGACCATCGGTTATGAATCCTCGATTGCTCGGCATATACATTGGCGGGTCTGACGGGGTTCGAACCCGCGACCGCCCGGTTAAGAGCCGGGTGCTCTACCTGACTAAGCTACAGACCCGGCTCGGGATTGGCAGGCCCTCTTTAACGACGACGGATGCTAAATCCTTCCATCGGACTTGATCAGCTCTTCGATTCCTTCATTCGAAGCGACGATGACTGCATCGCATATGCCTACGAAGAGCCCTACCTCGACCACTCCGGGGATATCGCAAATGGCTCTCTCCAGGGATGTTGGATCAGAGATTGTAGGGCCGAAGGAGCAATCCAGAATGAAGCCGTGGTTATCTGTCTCGAACGGTTCCGAACCGTTTGCCCTCAGGCAAACTTGTCCTGGACAAATTCGAGAAATGCCCTCTCTGACTCCTTCCCAGAGGTCTGAGTCGACCTCGACTGGTAGGTCGAAAGCGCCCAGTACTTCCACTTTCTTGGTATGGTCTGCCACAACAACCATCGATTTGGATTTCAGAGCGACTACCTTCTCCCTGGTCAGAGCCCCTCCCCCTCCCTTTATCAGATCGAAGTTATGGTCGAACTCATCGGCTCCGTCTATTGTTAGATCTAGTATTCCCGAGTCCTCGATCTTCATCAAAGGAATACCCAACTCTTCCGAAAGCCTCCTCGTGTCTTCACTAGTAGGGACACCGATTAGGTTCATCCCTTCCTCGGTGACCAGCCTTGCTATCTCTATGATAGAATACCTTACGGTAGAACCGGTACCTAGTCCTAGTACCATGCCATCTTTGACGAAGCGGCATGCTGCGATGCCTGCTTGCTCCTTCAATTGCTCTACATCGGACATGAAACCGCGTCCAGTAGGACGTGCATGATGCTTGCCCTTGTCATGCGGTGGGTTCTTCGGGTATGGTGCATCCGGACAGCCGAGGGAGCAGGAGGGTCGCTGACAGTGTTAGACACTGAGGAAAGTCCCCTCTCCGCGATGCAGGCGTCTCGTCACAAGACGAGGGTCCGGGAGGGCCGGCTCTGCAGCAGAAACGAACCATGCCAGGAGTACGGTGATCCCGCGAGGGGGAGGTTTCCTGAGTGTGGCTGGAACGGGCAACCACGCCGGAGCAAGTCCAAGCAGGTCCGAATGGCATCGACAGGACCGGGTAGGATGCATAGTTGAATGCGACCAGCCGAAAGGTGAACAGAAAGGGGCTTACTCCCTGCACCCTCGCCAACTATCTGAAGACGACTGCGTCTATCGGCTCCGAATCCGCGACAGAGCCGCTCTCATCATAGTCCTGCCACGTCCCGAAGGACTTGCCTCGAAGGGCATGGGAAATCTCGTGATAGGCAACGATAAGACTCGGGAGGAGGATAGAGCTAGTCAGAAGTGCCAAGACCAGAAGCAGCATCATCAGTAAGAAGAAGTTCTGCAGACCCGGAATTGCTACGAAAAGACCAGCGGCCAGCCCTGTGCAAGTCGTCGCGGTGGTCTCGAAAATTGTTCTACCCGTTCTGGAAACTGACTTCTGAATTCCCGATGGAGTCTCTTGTTCGTCCTTTATCCGATCGATTATGTGGATTGAGTCATCGACGCCTATGCCGAACACAAGCGTACCTATCATTGCCGTGAATACGTTGACGTTGACCTTGTAGAACCACATCAGCAGGGGTTGCCAGAGAACAACAACTCCGACTGCAGTCATGGTGAAAAATGCCAGTCTTGCGGATCTGAATAGTATGGCCATTACGAGTAGGAGTATCAGCATCGTGGCGATAGTTGTCTTTGACTGGGCCTCGTGAATCCCATCGTTAATGTCCAGGGAAACCGGGAGACCGCCCGTTAGTAGAGAGTTGTAGACACCCTGTATGCCAAGAGCGTTACACCTCAGTGCATCGGAGCATCCGCCCTCGTCTAGATGGCCGTCGATAGTGTCCCTTAGGCCTCCTGCTACTGCGAGATTGATGTATGGCTGGTTAACGTAGACTAGGGTCTTGGTCTCACCATCGCCGTCGTCCGAGTTCATCAGCATCGATCTAATTTCCGGACTCAAGGTGTCGAATGCGATGTTCACCATGTCCTCTCTGCTGCTCACGGTGTAGGGCCAGCAATCTGGACGGAGTGGGTTGGTGGACTCGTCCCAACACTCGTCATGGATTAGGCCCCAGAGGCTCTGATCATATAGTTCGAGGTTTCCGACCTGTACGTCCACATGTATTGCCTTGAGTATGTTCACGAGGCTGATAGTTGTTGTATTCTCCACGTTATCGATCCTGATTGTCTGCATCCTCTCAATCGAATCTAGGATAGGCAGATCTCTGATTGGGGCCGTGTCGTTCTCTGTTACGTATTCAGTGGCGTCAACGATGAACATGTTAGTCTGACCGCCCTCGAAAACGATGCTGTACTCCCTTAGTGCCTCATAAGACTCAAGGTTAGGAGGGACCTCATCAGAAGATCCTGTGATGTCCTTCCCCAACTGCTCCTTGAACATCATACCCCCCCAAACTGTAGCCGCCGTGGAAATGAGGATCACCAAAACAGTGGCCTTGAGTGGGACCCTCCCAACAGACTCCCAGAACTCATCTAGTAGTGAGAAAGTCAGGGTTGTGGAAAGGGTAAAACCCAGGATCAAGAGGTTCGATGGGGATAGGTCCAATCTTGTTATATCGGTGATTAGGAATAGAGTACCGGTGAAGATTAATGTGGAGGCTAGATAGAAGAATACGCTGTTAATACCAAGGATTGTGCCGAAAACGTCCGAGGTGTCTATCGCGGTTTCATCCCTCTTCATCCAAGGCGTTTCTCTTTCCTTTGATTCTCTACTTGCAGCGATCCTCTTCCTCCTAGCAGACTCCACCACTCCGCTCGAAAGGAGGCCATCTGAGTCCCCTTTCCTGTAGCGTAGGAGTTCTATCCATGCAGGGACCATTAGCATCGAGATGATGAAGGTGGTCGAGATGCCGATCAGCAGGGTCTTACCAACTGTCCTCATTGGTTCGATGGGGACTAGGCTATGCCAGGTAAGGACGCTGAAACCGACTATGGTAGTCAAAGCAGAAAGAAAAATCGCGTTTCCAGTTGTCATGGCTGCTCTGACGTTGGCAGTCAGACTAATCTGAGGGTCGAAAGGATCCGGCTCCGGGACCTCGATCCCGTCTCTCTTTGATGCCCATGCCTCCTCCTCCATCTCGTTCAGAATATCCTTCCTATTCTCCTCGATTCTATTGGTCAGGTGCAGCGAATAGTCCACTCCGAGACCTACCAATATGGGTCCTGCTGAGATGATCATTGGCGTGAGCATGATGTCGAAGATGACGGTGGAACCGAAGGTAACGGCCAGGCTCATCGCTATTGGGGTCCCGCAGATTACGATTACCTTCCAGCTCCTGTGGAGTATGAACATCGTGAGACCCACGAGCACCAGGCTTACTGGGAGCATGGTGTACCTGAGTGCCTTGTATATCTCGTCCGAAACGTCATGCAAGACAGGCGTGAGCCCGGTAACGGTGACTGCTCTCCTTTCAGGAATCTTGTCCGACCTCTCCTTGTCCATTGTCCAAACTTCATCATAGACTTCGAAGCAAAGAGCGCAGTGGATTCTGGCTGGATCTGAGGAAAGAAGTGCTTTGACATACGCGATGAATGCCTTGTGGTCCCTGATGTCCTCGCCTGTTTTGAGGTCGGCCCTTGGGGTGATGTCGGTGTTGGTCATATCGAATGAAATGCCCATTATCACCACCCCAGTATCCCATATCCCGTCGTTGTTGGTGTCTCTGACAAAGTTTGAGAAGAGATCCCCGGAGTTCTCGACATAGCCATCGATTCTATCCTGGGCTCCGTCCCCTTGGGGTATTGAGTATCCCTCATTGGGATTCAGACTAGCCAGATCACAGTCCCCATCTGAACCTGGTAGCCCGTACTTCTCCACGGCGCACGAGAAGCGATAATCGGTGGAATTTGCCTCTTTCACGATTTGGGCCGGAGATAAAATCCATACAACCCCATCACAACCGCTCATAGGGCTGGAGCAGTAATATGATCCACGATCCTCTTTGTTGTAGTCCAGACCCCTCCCATACCCCCCGGCTTGGGCGTTGTTATCGTCACCCTCTATCCATGAGATCTGGTTCAAAATATCGGCATCTGTGATGTTTTCATCACCATGCTTGGCACCAATGGCTGCGTTATTCGTCTGAATGTAAAGAATCACTATGTCCGTGGCCCATTGTTCCCTTACCTCGTTAAGCAACAGAGTTGAGTTAGCCCCGTCGGGGAGATATATCTCGACATCCCCGTTAATCTGGTGCTCGAAGTCCTCTGCTCTCCAACCAATCAGTGCAGAAGCCAACAAAAGGGTCACTATCAGGTATGCTGGACTTCTGAGAATTGCACTGTAAGTCAACTCCACTACCCTCTGGGCCGCTATGTGAGCGGTATCCGAAATATCGTTAATCAACTGGCCCGCAGTATCGATAAGACCCCCAATGGGACTATCTCCAACGGCATTCCTTAGACTCGATAGCCCATCGGTGAAGGGACTGATTCTCTCGAAGAACCAAGACCAGAAGACAAGTTCTTCATCTCGTTGAGGTCTTCCGTCCGCAGAAGTCACGGACCTCTTCCCCGACTCAAGCCAAATGAAGCGTTCGGATACGCGTTATCCGGATGTGCCGATTAATGGACGAAAAGGAAAATTCGGTTTCCGATGTACTCAATAGTACGATGCATGGGCCGATATTATGGAGCTTGTCACCGGAGGCGCCGGCTTCATCGGTTCGCACTTGGTCGATGCTTTGGTAGACCAGGGCAGGAAGGTGAGAGTGATAGACAACTTCAGCAGCGGTAGAGAAGAGTTCCTATCGCATCACCTGGATGGCGGTTCTGTGGAGATTTTCAATGAAGATCTGCTAGATAGAGAAGCGATAATGTCGGCGATGGAGGGCATCGATACTGTCCACCATATGGCTGCAAATCCGGATATCAGGCTGGGGACAGAAGTTACCGATACAGACCTGAAGCAAGGAACGCTTGCCACTTACAACGTTCTAGAGGCGATGCGTTTGAACGGAGTGGGCAGGATTTCCTTTGCGTCGTCCTCTGCGGTTTATGGAGAGGCCAGCATCATGCCTACGCCGGAGAGCTACGGCCCAGTGATGCCCATTTCCTTGTATGGGGCCTCGAAACTAGCCAGTGAGTCCCTAATCACAGCTTGGGCAGGAACATTCGGGGCTAAGGGCTTCATTCACAGATTCGCAAATATCGTGGGCCCGAGAGGGACCCACGGCGTGATATTCGACTTCATCCACAAACTCAAGTCGGACCATAGTAGACTCGAGGTTCTAGGAGATGGGAACCAGGAGAAGTCATACATGTCTGCTCACGACTGCGTTCGATCTATGCTGCACATTATCTCGATGGATGAAGAGGGCTCGGTACTGTATAACCTAGGAACGGGAGATACCTGCTCCGTCTCGAAAATTGCGCAGATCGTTATCGAAGAGAGCGGCCTAGAAGGGGTCGAGATAGCCTACACCGGAGGGAAGAGGGGTTGGGCCGGAGACGTCCCCAAGACCTACCTGGATGTGACTCGGCTGCTTGACAGCGGCTTCGAGCCAACAGCGATGTCCGAGGATGCTATCAGAGAAACTGCAAGGGACCTCATTTTGGAAATCGGCCTTTGAGTTCGGCATAGACAACGGCCGCCGATAGAAAGAATCCATGGTTCGGATTCTTAACCACCAGTCCTTGAGTGATAGCATGAGCAAACGCTGGTACCAGGAGAACAAACGCGACCCTTGGAGGAGGGATGCGAAGTCGAAGGGGTATCGGGCACGCTCAGCTTACAAGCTAAAGCAGATCCAGGAGAAGTTCGGAATCATTCGCAAGGGAGACTGCGTATTGGACATAGGTTGTCACCCCGGAGGTTGGACTCAAGTCGCAGTTGAGGAGGTCGGTGAGAGTGGCAAGGTAATCGGGGTTGACCTACTGGTCACATCTCCAGTCGAGGGAGCTACAGTATTGGTCGGGGATATAACTCATGACTCAACGATTGAGGAAATCACTAGGGAGATCGCGGGAGGGCAACTCAACTGCGTGATAAGTGACATTTCCCCCAGGCTTACTGGCAGGTATGACACTGATCAGGCCATATCCCTGGAGCTCTCAACGATGGCACTGGATGTTGCGTCCGTTCTCCTGGCCCCGGGGGGTGGCTTCGTTACGAAGGTCTTCCAAGGAGCGGGTATCGAGGGCCTCGTTGAGGCTGCTAAGCTGAGATTCTCGTCCGTTGGGAGGTTTTCCCCCACTGCCAGCAGGAGTGCTTCTTCCGAAACATATCTCATCTGTCAGAGGAAGCTTCCAGAGCCAAAGAAAGAAGGGTCTGCAATGCAGCACGTAGAAGATCATCTGGCCTCGATAGGAATAGTTGTGGAAGGAGACATAGACCGAGAAATTGACCCGATAGTTGGGTTCAGGAAACTGCCCAAGAAGGAGTAGTTATTCTGAGTCTCTGTCATATGGCTTGATGTTCTGCCACTCAGAAGCATCTGACCTAGAAACGATCGCATGCACCCATTCGTCTTCTGAGCAATTGAACACCTCGTGAGGAAGTCCCGGTTCGATGTAGAACATGTCCCCGGCACTGTGTACCACAGACTGGCGACATCCCTCCCCATACTCGTGCCTGACACTTCCCTTCAGGAGGTAGATCATTACGTCAAAGTCAACATGAATATGTGCCTTCGCTATCCCTCCAGGTGGGATGTATGCCCTGTTCATAGATAACCCAGTGGAAGGGGTGTTTTTTCCCGAGAGTCCGGCTCCATACTCGATATTGTTCCAACCTCTGATTTTCTCTACCTGCCTCAGGCTCCAAATTCCCCCTTCGTCATTCACGTAATCAGATAGGTCTGATTGCTCCCCAGTCAGACTCATTTCTTCCTCGACCATGTTTAACTCGACTAGTCCAATCTTTTCAATTTTCAGCAATTTATGATAGATTCTACCCCCGATGTCACTGGATTACCACAATCAACGCTAAAAAGGGACCCTAGTACGCCAGCAAGTCAATGGCCGGGACTAGTGGAAGGGCAACTGTGTGCGCGTCCTCCGGGACGCCCTTAGTGGGCAGCGAGAGCACGTCGTTCCCGTGCCCAGTATGCTCGGCCCCTCTTGGGAGGAGTCAGAAATGCAGGGTTCAGTCCGTGAAGTACAAGTGCCCTGAGTGCGATTTTGTAGGGCCTTGAGGTGATTTGTGTGGGTCATGTAGTTGTGAAGTACAAGGTTACTTTGGACCAACCTGAAGATGGCAGTCCGGACTACGAGGGGATAGCGAGCGTTATCTCGGACTTCGAAGAAGTACAAGAGGTGGAGATTAAGCCACTGGCATTCGGAATGATGTACATAGAGGTTCAGGCGGTTCTGGGAGAAGGAGAGGGGATCGTTGACGGATTCGAAGATAAGGTCAAGCAGGTCGACGATTTAGTAGGACAAATCGAGGCCTTGGAAATGGGTCAGGATGCCAGCGGTCGCCCTCGAGTGGACCGTCTTCCCAGCGATTGAAAAGGTCGTTTGTTTCGGGTGCCTGCTCGACGGTCAAGTCCCTAAAGGGGACGGAAAGTGCCCTCCTAGTACCTGAAGTGGTTAGCCTTGGGATCTCCTTCACGACCCAGTCCACATCAGAGAGGCCTGCAGCATCGATGCCTTGGACTTCGAAATCACCGGGCTCGCGGCTGGCGTGATTGGAATCACTTCCAGGCAGGATTCCAGTGACTGCAAGCCTCCCAAGCTCACAGTTTCGTTGGCACCTCACAAGGTTCGTACTGCTAACTCGGGCCATCTTGCCAACGTCAATCCTTCCGTTAGACAGAATCGGTGCTACCAAATCCCCCTCTACAGGTTCTATGATTGGCATTCCTGATTCCATCCTGCAAGACAAGGAGTGATTGAATGCGAGAGACTGCGCTGAATGTACCATCAAGAGTTGCAAGGAATTGGGAAGGGTCTTGAATGCGCCGACGAAGTCATCCGGTTTCTTGAGAAGGTGCTCCAGCATCGATTTCTCGTATCCAAGCCTTTCCGGGGCTATTTGGAGGGATTTTCCCGGGTCCTTTTCATCCCTCCAAGAAGATCTGAAGTCCTCAGACTCTTGGCCCTCTCGGGCACCCTCCATGCCGACGTAGATATCTACCGCACTTTCGAAGTCCCCCTCGATCACTGCCTTTCCTACCTCAGGCGTAACCGGTCTGGCCGAACCGAAGCGCTGAGGACCTATCCAATTCGGGAAAGCATCTGAACCTATGACCTCGGAAAGGCCCCCTCTAATCTCGTGGACCCTGCGCATTGCCTCCTTGGCATCAATAGGGTTTCCCGATTCATCGCAGCAACCGCGCACGGTAATTGTGAACCGATTCCCATCATGGTCGCCCATGGTTGCCTTCTGATGGGTCCTCCCCAATACCTCGATGGTGCTATCTGGTATCTGAACTGACTCGACCTTCTTCCTTGGTGCGTCTATCACCAAAACCTGAGTTGTTATTGCCCTCTTATCCTTCAGTCCGGAGCTGAATATTCTGTTCTTGTTTATGCCGCAAGACCTCGCAAGGCGTCTGATGTACCGATTAGTCTCCCAGTTCGTCATAGTCACCCTTGCGACAGTGAACCTCCCCTTTTCGTCAAAAGCGGGAACCTTGGATGATTCCTCGACCCTGAAGTCCTCTACGCGGGCTTTCAGCAGCCCGCCGATGCCCTCGGATGGCACTGCCCAGGTAGAAAGTCCCAGATATTCTTCGATTTCGCTCCCTTTCAGGGAATCACCCCCTCAAAGCTTGATGCTGGAGAGTTCCTTAGCGATCTCTGAGCATATGTCTTTGAGAATTTTGTCCGCCTTCTTGCCCTTGACGGACCTCACATACAGCTCTGGATCATCCAGATCTGGGTGGTTCTGGAAGTAGTTAGCATACTCCACGTCGTCCCTATCGTTCAGACGGGACCTGAACATCTGCAGTGCAGTGTGATTTCCGTCCAAGACCCTAATTCGCAGTTCTCTGCCCTCGTTCTTCAATACTTTTACTGGCATGGGACGGGCGTTCGACAAGAGTGGCCCTTTTGAGGGCTTGCATGACAAAGCAGAGCCAATCGAGTACTAAACCTCCCCTAAGTTTTACATCGGGAGGTTTTGGGCGCGTCGATGTCAGGGATGGATGCCATGACAAGACGACTGGCTGAGACCTTTGACAGGATGTCTCTGCCAATCCTGATTGTGAGTCTTTTCCTAACTGGATCTCTGGCATATTTCCTTGCGGGAAGCCTTGCATTCACGACTGACCTGTCTTCTTTCGCTCCCGAGACCGAAGCCGACGAGGCTCAGGAGAGGATCGAGGAGTCGATAGGTTCGTCCCCTCATCTGGTATACATCAACGTGAAGCCGTCAGCCAGTGAGGATCAGCTGGCGAATGTACTGGAGATGAAGGCACTACACAGACTATCAGAGGACTATGAGAGAATCCAATCATACTCTGAGGAGAATGGGCACTTCATCGCGTCACAAATCAATGCGGCCGAGATTCTTCAGAGGTTCCTCGAGGAAAGGAACTACACAGGGCATCTGACGGACTTCAATGACTGGAAAGGAATGCTGGAAACCGTATTGGAGGACGAGGAGTGCGGGGACGCGATAGGTGGCGATGAGCGGTCGATTGCCAATGCCGCGTTCGCCTCATCCGCGTTGCTACACGAAGACTTGGACTACTCTCCGGTTTGTGACTGGCTAGAAGGCGGTGCTGGGAACCCGACACCCAGCGCAAGCAGTACGCTTTGGCTCATCGAAATCAGGGGGGATGTAAGCAGCGATGACAGGCAGAAGTATGCAAACGGCATCAGGAGCATGTTGAGCGAGCAGTCCATTCTCGAGTACGGAGTTATCTCTGACGATCTAATCAGCAACGACATCAACGAGTCCACCCTAGACAACCTCGTCTGGCTGATTCTTCTCGCAGTAATCGTAGTTGTAGTCCTCCTTGCACTTACCTTCAGATCCACGACTATGGTTGTGGCGCCGCTGACCGCATTGCTGGCCTCCCTGGTTTGGACTTACGGAGCCATATCCCTGATGGGGATGAAATTCTCGATCTTGGAGATAGCGGTGGCCCCCGTTGTTCTCGGCCTAGGCATAGACTACTCGATACACCTACAGAGGGCTTACGAGAGGGCCAAGGGAGGTTCCAACAGCTCCGCAGAGGCGTGGGCCAAGGCCCTAATGGAGCTCAGAGTTGCACTATCACTGGCTGTAACTACCACGGTCTTCGCATTTCTGGCAAATTCTCTTTCCCCCTTGCCACCCCTCAGGACATTCGGAGCCACCCTTGCTCTCGGGGTGGTATCTGCATTTCTGGCCAGTACTGTGACCGTAGGGGCCATGCACGTTTTCGTAGAGAGGACCATGGGGGTCTCTCGAAGCAGGGGGCTTGAGCTGGGCAACCTTGCAGAGAGAGCAGCAGAATTCCAAAGGGGGAAGGCCCCTATGGTCCTACTATCTGTGGCGATAATCACAGCAGGGTCAGTAGTCGTCGCGATGCAGGGGCTTGATACCAGCTTTGAGTTGACTGACTTCCTATCCGAGGACGAGATGGAGATCATGGAGGTCAGGGAAGACCTCTACGAATCCTACGAGGTGAACGCCCTGAAGTCGGTCTACATCCTAGTGGAACCGAGCGAAGGGGAGTCCTCATTCGATAGCGAGGAGGGTCTGATAGAGGCTCTTGGGGATCTGGAGGACTCCTTGGCAAGGATGGAGGGGACGGTGGTCACCGAGGCCCCGGGCACTAGCAACGAATGGGCCTCCTACGACAGCATATACAGGATACTGGCAGATGCGATAGAGCAGGACCCTTCATTCGGGGCGGATAACAACCTGGAGGTCTTCGGCGAGGACCTAGCACCAAGCGAAAGCTTCGTCGAGGGTGACTTGGCCGTGGCCATTTCATCGCTCCTACAGAACGAAACAGTTGGGGACCAGCTCAGGGG